>Ga0070730_10000148_pt1 | contig 87588 bp, 84 predicted proteins | sample Coa_R1_3_FD_66447 | JGI IMG/M metagenome (GOLD analysis project Ga0070730, IMG submission 66447) | Surface soil microbial communities from Centralia Pennsylvania, which are recovering from an underground coalmine fire - Coalmine... | ecosystem: Environmental > Terrestrial > Soil > Unclassified ... | reverse complement strand
TCGATCAGGCCGATCGCCCGGTGCCCACGGGCGTGATCCTCGGGCATGCTGCGCGCGACCGGCTCGAGCGATTGGCGGATGATGGCGATCGGCGTCTTGAAGGCATGGGCATTGTCTTCGGCGGCGCGCCGGATGTCGCGCGCGCTGTCCTGCAGCATGTCGACCATCCGGTCGAATTCCTCGGCCACCGCCGCCAGTTCCGGCACGGTGTTGCGCACGAGGAAGCTGGCGCCCTGGGTTTCCCGCGCCCGGATCTGCCGAGCCCGCTCGGCGAAGCGGCCGAGCCCGCGCCAGATGCTCCAGAAGGTGGTGAAGGTCAAGAGCGCCATCAGCAGGTAGATGGCGCCGGCGAACCGGATTTCGGGCGAATCGTAGTAGGGCCGGCCGAGCGACAGGCCCGGCACCGACGAGGCGGAGAGCGAGGTCACCATCGCCCAGCAGCCGGCGGGCGACTGAATGGGCACGACCGAGGTCACGACCTCGTCATGGCCGTCGGGTGCCGTATAGCGCTGCTCGATCGGCACGTCGCCGGTGCAGCTCTCGTCGAGCCGGCCGAGCACGCCCTGCTGGGCAAGGCTGGTCCGCTCGGCGTCGAGCTCGTCCGAGGGCTCGGGCGCGGAGGTGGCGACATAATAGAAGCCGCCGACGCCGCTCGAGGCCGGGCGGAACATCAGCTTGATCGTGGTCAGCGGATTGGCGAAGCGCGTCAGCTCGCGGCCGATCGCCGGCAGGTTGGCGGGGGCCGGCTGGGTCAGGATCGGCGTCAGCGCGGCCGCGACGGTATGGCCCTGTTCGCGAACGCTGGCGGTCACCAGTGCGCGCTTGTCCTGGTCGGCGGAAAGAAACTGGGCGTAAAGCAGGACGGGCACGACCAGGAAGATGGCGCCGAGCAGCGCTGCCTTGGTGACAACCCGCAGATGCGGGCGGAGCGGCCGGATTGGAATGTCCGGCTGGCTCGGGCTCGACCAGGTCGCCGTCGGTTCCTTGATGCTAGTCATTCCCTATCCAGCGATAACCGAACCCCGCGTAATTGCCGATGCCGTCGAACTCGGAATCGACTTCCCGGAATTTCTTGCGGATTCGCTTGATGAAGGTTCGGACATTGGCACGATACCCCTCGGCGCCATAACCGGCGACGAAATCCTTGCCATGGACCAGGTCGTAAATGTCGCGGTAGTGCACGTCCTCGCCGGAGCGGCTCGCCAACAACTGGACGATGTTGAACTCGGTCAGGGTCAGTTCCACCGTCTCGCCGCGCCAGAGCGCCCGGCTCGTGTCGCCGCGCAACGTCAGCGCGCCATAGTCGAGCGTGGCCTGATGGGGGGACTGGGGCTCCGACACGATCGGCCTGACGCCCTCGGCGATCAGCTTCACCCGTTTCAGGATGATCGACAGCCGCCGCGACTTGTCGATGAAATCCACAGCACCCCCCTCGAGGGCGGCTTCTTCATAGATGTCGTCGCTGAGCGCGGTCAGGAAGATGACGGGAATCGCGATGACGCGGCGTCTGATCTCGCGCAGCACCGCCAGCCCGTCCATGCCCGGCATCCGCCAGTCCAGGAGGAGCACGTCCGCCGTCCCGCCGTTGGCGAAGAAGGCAAGCGTATCCGGGCCGTTGGAGAAGCTGGTGACGCTGAACCCTTCGTCCTCGAGATTGAGGCCGAGGGACTCGCGAAACAGGTCGTCATCGTCAACCAGGAGGAGGCGCATCGGCGGCATGACGCTCGGCAAGGCGCTGGAGACAGACTTCACGTCGCTGATCGGATCGGTCATCGCCCTTTACATCGACGAATAGGGCGCGCAATGCGCCGCTTTGCAGGTCCTTATAAAGATAGACATCCACTGCGCAGTCACCGGCAGCATAACGCCAGACGACGGCAGGCGGCGAGTCCGCTTGAACTTGCGGCGGACCCAGCCTTTGTTCGACCGCGGACGCTTCGAGTCCATCGAGCTTGATGGGCGTCACGACGTCCGGCGGCGAAGGTGCTGGCTCAGGGTGCAACGGTTCAGGCGCACCAATAGTTGCATTTGTCGGTGCAGAAGGCAGCGATGGCTTGCGCTTCGGCACCGGAACCTTGGCTGGCGGCGCTGCGGCAACCTCGGCGACCGGCTCGGGCGGAGCGACCGGGGCGGGCTCGACAGGTTTCTCCGCGCAGGCGGCGAGCAAAGATGTCGCAAACAGGATCGCAGCAAGGCGACGGCCCGGCCATGTTATGGCCGGGCTGATCGCGAACAGACGCTGTGCGACTTTAGCGCAAAGTGCGGGCAGGTGTGGCCTCCATAAAGAGAGGGCACCGCCGACGATGGCTCCGGGGGTCGGATTCGAACCGACGACCGATCGGTTAACAGCCGATTGCTCTACCGCTGAGCTACCCCGGAACGGTCGGTGCGCCGTTGAGCGCCCGCGGGTTATAGCGACCTCCCTGCGTGGCACCAAGGATTTTTTCTGTCATGCACGCCGCGTCCGCGGCGCATGGCTCGTTCGTTCAGCATTTCTCTCGCATCCCGTTGCGTGAAGCGAACGCCGAACGGGAGATTCCGTTGCTATGGGTTCTGCGAATCGGGTGAATCGGCATCATTCCCGGCCACGATATGGCCCGCCGGAGAGGGCGATCGGCAGGCGCCGAGGCGGAAGCTGGGCCCCTGCGGGACCCTATATATATGTGGGCCGCATCGGCACCGGATCAGACGGCGATCGTCAGCACGACCCAGCCCCAGCGTTCGAGCCAGGTCGATGGGCTGGCGGGAAGCGCGCTCGCCAGAACGGGCTGCGTCGGATCGGCGTCAGGGAAGAATTCGGCGAGCGCCGGCCTGATGGGATAGGCAGTCGTCACCCGTTCGCCATCGCGTGCGACCGGAATCGCGTCCGCGAGCAGTTGGCCTTCGGCGATGTCGATGGTCGTGAAGCTGCCGCTCGGGAAGAAATTCCGCGACTGGATGCCGACCAACTCGCCGGCCTCGTTGACGACCGGGCCGCCGGAGAAGCCTGAGCCGGCATCGGATGAGATCACGAGCGCCCATTCGATGCCGAACCCGTGCGCCTTGCACAGGTTGTCGGCATCATTTGCCGCCGGCTTGCCCCAGCAGACAAAAGCATGGTCGTTCTGGACGATGCCTTGCGCGATGCGGCGCTCACCCGTGGCACCGGTGCCAAACAGGACAACCTTGTCGCCGGCCTTGGCGGTACCGAGCGGCAACGGATCGCCGCCATCGATCTGCACGAGGGCCAGATCGGTTTGCGGCGCCTCGAAGCGCAACCCGTCGGCGATGCCATCGGCGTGGGCATCAGCGAGCGCCGTCAGTCTCCGCACCATCCAGCACTTTGAAGCGGGGCAGCGCCAGCCGATCCCCGTAACTGAAGCCGCGCTCCAGCGCGCCCTCGAGGCTGCCGGCGTCGAGTTCATCGCGGAGAATGGCGGAGGGTCGGGGGTGCGGTTGAGGAAGACAAATAGGTGAGCGCCGACGCCCTACAGTTCTGCTTAAAGCCCCACGCTTCCTTGCCGGTCCAATTTAGCCCTCACAACCATATCCTCAGCGAAAAATTGTGAAACGCCGCGTCCGGCCGCCGATTAATATAGTACAGGGTCGGGAGAGCTAGAATGTTCGGAAGCACCTTTGCCGTCGAGAATCGGTCACCCAAAGCCAATGCAAATGCGCCTCGGGCCAAAGCGTTCGCTTGGCCGGTCTCCGAAAAATTCGTCTCGGACAGGCTGCTTGCCCAGGTCAACGGGTGGGCCACCGTCGTCGCGATCTTCACTGCAGCGCTCGGCTGCTGGGGCCTGATCATCTCGAGCCTGACGGCACTGTATCGGCTTCTCTAGCAGCCCGGGCGCCGGGAGCAAGATCGGTGGCTGAGCGCCTGTTCGGCATCGACATCGGCCAGCCGGCAGCCATCCACCGATTCTGTGGATAAGGCAGTGGAGAAGCCCTACCGGCACCCCGCAACGCGCGGTAGTTCCTCGGCTTCGAACTAATTGCGTAAATTTTAGGCAATTGCGCCAAGCCATTCATATTCCCTCGCATTTCGCCTGAGAACCGGTTTGGTGGCGACGAACTGCGCGAGTCTGGGCATTGGCGAGTCCCATGTTGCGCCGCAGCGTCAGATTGTGAGTAACGGGCTAGGACGCGCCCATCGGCCGGGGGAGAAGCGCTAGGCGGCCATCCGATACGGCCACCATGCGAAGCCGTCGCGCCGTGCGACAGAAGCTTCTGTTCCGTGAGCCTGATCCATTCTGCGATTCTGTCACCGGCTGGGACGGAATCCCCTCGTCCGTCAGATCAAGTGCGGGCAGTTGCACGCCAGCACAACGCCATAGACCTTGGCACTGGCTGCCGCGCTCCTCAGCCATTCAACGCCGCCGCCGATGCGGCGATCCCGCCAGGGCTGCCGCCGGCCGAGGCGCGCCGTGATGAAGCGATTGGCGGGAAGAATATCGCCATCAAGCGCCGCCAGTTCCGGATGTATCTGAAGCCGGTTTTCGGCTCGATGCGGCTCGACGCCGTCTTGCCGCCCTCTCGCACCTGTTCTCCATGGCGGTCGAGTGGAAGTGGATCGACCGGCTGCCGTGCCGCCCGAAGAAATTGGAGGAGGGCGAGGGGAGGATCATTGCTCTGTCCGACGACCAGTGCAATTCGCTCCTGCGCGCTGCAGTGAAGAGCGCCGATCCCGATTGCTGGCTGTTCGTCGCCTTCGGCCTCAACACCGCCATGCGCCACAGCGAGATGCTCGCGTCGCGATTCGACCGAATCGACTTTGCCAGTCTCGGGCTATTCGTCCCCGACGCCAAGGCGGGCCAGCGGGAGCAGCCGATCACGCCGGAGCCGGCGAAGCTGCTCCTCAAGGAGCGCGAGACTCGAGATGATCGGATTGCTGGGTGTTTCCGTCGCCGCATGCGCGGAGCAAATCGGGCCATCGGGCGCGCATGGACAAAGCGTTCCGCGATGCCGTCAAGGAGGCCGGTCTCGACCCTAAGCTGGTGACGCCGCATGTCATGCGGCACACGGCGATTACTGCTCTGGTAAAGGCGAAGGTTGATTTGCCTACGATCCAGAGGATCAGCGGGCACAAGACGCTGGCGATGGTGCTGCGCTACACGCATGTGCACGGAGACCACATTGACCAGGGCATCAGGGCGATTGGACTTACATTGCCGGAACCCGCCGCGAACGAAACTGGAATCGCGACTACACAGGAATTACACACGGCTCCGCTTCGGGTGGTGAAGCAGATTGCCCGCGGAAGCGGGAAAAATGTTGCATCTACAAAGGCTTAGAAGGTGGAGGCCGGACCGAGAATCGAACTCGGATACGAGGATTTGCAGTCCTCTGCATAACCACTCTGCCATCCGGCCACCGTGGGAGGCGACGATATAGGCGCCAAACCCCTATCGGGTCAAGCGGGTCCGGCGCCGGTCGCCCCCGCATGCGGTGCCGGCGCGACCTATGCGGCGGGGATCGCATTGTTTTCCGCGCGTTCCCGCCTTATACCTGGGCGCAGGATGGTGTTGCAGCGCCCCCGCGGCGGGTGGCTGTTCGCCGTTTCCCATCGATCATCACAAAGTCGCCGTCCTGGCGCCGAGCGCAGATTCCCGACATGACCGACTACGCCAAGGTTCGCATGAATATGGTCGAGAGCCAGATTCGACCGAACAAGGTGACCGACCCCGCAGTGCTGAACGCCTTTCTCGAGGTGCCGCGCGAATTGTTCGTGCCGGAAGCGCTGCGCGGCACCGCCTATATCGACGAGGATCTGCCTGTCGCCCGCAATCGCTTCCTGATGGAGCCGATGGTGCTGGCGCGCCTGGTGCAGACCGCCGTCGTGCGTCCGACCGACCTGGTGCTCAACATCGCGAGCGGCACCGGTTACGACGCCGCGATTCTGGGGCGGCTCGGCCGCGGCGTGGTCGCGGTCGAGGCGGACGCCGCCCTGGCTGAGGCCGCTCGGGCCGCGCTTGTGGCCTGCCGAGCCGGCAACGTCACCGTGGTGACCGCCGATCCGGCCAAGGGCCATCCGAGCCAGGCGCCGTTCGACGTCATCCTGTTCAGCGGCGCCGTCGCCCAGGTGCCTGACGCGGTGGCCCAGCAGCTTGGCGAGGGCGGTCGGCTCGTCTGCGTGGAAAAGACGGGCGAGGGTGCGGTCGGCCAGGCGATGCTGATCGAGCGCGTACCCGGCGGCTTCTCCCGCCGCGTGCTGTTCGACGCCGCGATCGCGGAGCTGCCCGGCTTCGAGCCGGCACCCGCGTTCGTGTTCTGATCCAGCGCCATGAACGACCATCCAGTCTCCATTCCGGTGACGGAGCTCGACCGCCGCCGCAAGGCCGGCGAGGCCATTACGATTCTCGACGTGCGCGAGCCGTGGGAACTGGATATCGCCCGCTTCGAGGGCGCGCTCGCCATCCCGCTGATGACCTTGCCGACCCGCGTCGGCGAGGTGCCGACCGATCGCCCGGTCGTCGTGGTCTGTCATCACGGCATGAGAAGCTTCAAGGCGATGTCCTGGCTGCGCCAGAACGGAGTAGCGAACGCCATCAATCTCGAAGGCGGGATCGATGCCTGGGCGCGCCAGATCGAACCGACCATGGGAGTTTATTGATGCCCAACTCGTCGAACGGGCCGACGCGCCTCGTCCTTCGTCTAGGCGCCGTCTCCGGACTGGTGTTGGGTCTCGCCGCCGGCTTCACGCCGCGCGCGGCATCGGCCCAGACGCTGCAGGACGCGCTGGTTCAGGCCTATCAGAACAACCCGCAGCTCCAGGCCGAACGGGCGAACCTGCGCGCGACCGATGAAGGCGTGCCGCAGGCGCTGGCGAACTGGCGCCCGACGGTGTCGATTTCCGCCTCGCAGGGCTACAACCACGTCGACAGCACGTCGCGCCAGGCGGCGGTGACCGGGCTGGGCGTGCCGACCGGTGGCACGACCGATGTTTCCGGCAGCTCCAACACCCAGCCGCAGACCTACGGCGTCTCCATCAACCAGCCGCTCTATCGCGGCGGCCGTACGGTCGCCCAGACCGCCGAGGCGCTGAACCTCGTCCAGGCCGAGCGGGCCCGCTTGGTTGCGGAAGAGCAGACGATCCTGCTCACTGTCGCCACCGACTACATGAACGTCGTACGCGACCAGGCGACGGTCGATCTCGACGTGAACAACGAGCAGGTGCTGAAGAAGCAGCTGGAGCAGACCCAGGACCGATTTCGTGTCGGCGAAGTGACGCGCACCGACGTGGCGCAGGCCGAGGCGTCCTATGCCCAGGCGATCGCGACGCGGCAGGCGGCTGAAGGCACGCTGCAGGTGGACCGGGCGAACTACGAGCGCGACGTCGGCATGCCGCCGGGCAAGCTCACGGCACCGACCGGCCTGCCGCCGCTGCCGATGACGCGCGACTCGGCGATCAATCTGGCGGCGACCGGCAATCCGAACGTCATCGCCGCCCAGTTCACCCAGCAGGCCGGCGAAGACAACATCAATGTCGTCCGTGGGCAATTGCTGCCGCAGGTCGGCCTGACCGCCTCTTGGCAGCACAGCAAGGACTCTGGTTCCTCGACCGGCTTCGGCGGCCAGCGCGCCGACGAGGCGCAGATCGTGGCGCAGGTGACCATGCCGCTCTACGAGGGCGGCGCCATCTATTCCCAGACCCGCCAGGCCCAGCAGACCGTCGCGCAGCGCAAGAGCCTGGTCGACGATGCCCGGCGGGCGGCTGCCCAGTCGGCGGCGACCTTCTGGGAGGAGATCGTCTCGGACCGGGCGACGATCGTGTCGCTGCAATCGGCGATCCGCGCCAACGAGATCGCGCTCGACGGTACCCAGCAGGAGGCGGCGGTCGGGCAGCGCACCGTGCTCGACATTCTGAATGCCGAGCAGTTGCTGCTGCAGTCGCGAGTCAACCTCGTGTCGTCCCAGCATGACGAAATCGTGGCCGAGCTGTCGCTATCTTCGGCGATTGGTACGCTTACCGCCAAAAGTCTGGCTCTCCCGGTCGAGCTTTACGATCCAGACAAGAATTTCGCGGTGGTTCGCGACAAGTGGATCGGTTTCGGCACAGCCGAATAGTACCGTTCGCCGGCGAAACGATCGGCCGGGTTACGCACCTATTTGCGTTTTCCGCGCCGGCCGTTACAGTCGGTCTCTGTTTTTCTCGCGAGTGTGAACGCTGATGTCCGAGGCCAAAGGTCAACAAGAACCCTCGATGGAGGAGATTCTCGCATCGATCCGTCGGATCATCGCCGAGGACAATGACACCGGTAAGCCGGAGGAGGGGGAAGAAGCCGCGCCGGCAGCTTCCCCACCACCTCCGCCGCCGCCGATGATGCGGGCCCCCGAACCGGAGCCCGAGCCGTTGGTGCTCGAGGACGACGTGCTCGAACTGACCGAGGTCGTCGAGGAGGAGCCGGAAGAGAAATACCAGCCGCCAGAGGACCTGTTCCCGCCGCGCCGTTTCGAGATGCCGCCGGAGGAAGGCCTGGTGTCGAAGGCGACGGCGGCGGCCTCGACCGCGGCCTTCGCCGCGATGCAGAGCCGCGCGCGCGAACGCCGGACCGGCGACCTCTATCTGGGCAATGGTGCGATCACGCTGGAAGAGATCGTCAAGGAGCTGCTGCGGCCACAGCTGCAGGAATGGCTCGACCAGAATCTGCCGGGCCTGGTCGAACGGCTGGTGCGCGAAGAGATCGAACGCCTGGCGCGCGCCGCCAAATAGCCGTCGCACGACATCATCGAACGGGAACGGGTCGGCGCCTTGCCGGCCCGTTTTCGTTTGGGGTCAGGCGGGTGAAGGCTCGGCGTTGCGGCGGTCGAGGGCGGCGCGCAGCCGTTCCCGGCTGTTGGTCAGGTGCAGGCGCATGGCCGCGCGTGCGGCCTCGGCATCGCCGCGGCCGATCGCCTGATGGATCTGGGCATGTTCCTGCTGGATGCGCCGCAGATAGGCGATCTTGCCGTCCGGGTCGTTCTTGAACAGATCGAGGCGCGCCCGCGGCACCAGGCGCGGCGCCAGGCCGCCATAGAGCTCGGTGAAATAATGGTTGCCAGTCGCGCGCGCGATTTCCAGATGGAAGCGCACGTCGAACTCGGCCGAAGTGTCGGGGCGGCTGATGCTGGCCTCGAGCGCATCGAACGCCTGGCCGAGCGACACAAGCTGCTCGGCGGTCCGGCGCGCCGCGGCGAGGGCGGCGGCCTCTGACTCGAGCGCGATGCGGATCTCCATCACCTGGAGCACGTCCTGCACCGTGTTGAGGTCGGCATCATCGAGGCGGAAGCCCAGGGTCGGCGGTGGATCGAGGACCCAGGCGCCGCGGCCCTGCTGGGTGGCGATCCGGCCCGACGAACGCAGGCTCGATACCGCCTCGCGCACGACCGTACGGCTGACGCCATAGAGCGCCATCAATTCCCGTTCGGTCGGCAGGCGGTCGCCCGGTTTCAGCTCGCCCTTCTCGATGCGGCCCGACAGGTCGCGCAGGACCTGGGTGGTGAGGCTGTCGCGTTGACGGTGCTCGATGAAACGCCCGAACAGGGGAGGCATGGGGTGGTGGTTCCTTGGACGATTTCCGCCTGGTGGCAGCGTCGCCGGAGACGCTTGCTGCGACAGGGATCCTACCATATGTCTGTTGTCGTACAAAGAACCGCTCGATGGAGGAGATGGAGATGAGCGAGCATCCCGATTATCGCGCGCTGTTCGATCTGACCGGCCGCGTTGCGCTGGTCGTCGGCGGCGGCTCGGGGATCGGCCAGGCCAGCGCCCTGGCGCTCGCCGCCCATGGCGCCCGGGTCGCGGTCGCCGATGTCGACGTTGCGAAGGCCGAGGCGACGGTGGCGCTCATCGCCAAGCGGCACGGCAGCGCCAGCGGCCATCATGTCGACGTGCGCGACACGGCGAGCGTCGACCGGCTGGTGGCGGCGGTCCAGGCGCAGGAACGGCGAATCGACATCCTGGTCGACATGCCGGCGATGAACATCCGCAAGCGGCTCGCCGACTACAGCGACGAGGAGTTCGACCGGGTCATCGATCTCAATCTCAAGGGCACGTTCCGCGTCGCCCGGGCCGTGGCCAAGGTGATGACGGTCCAGCGCTCGGGCTCGATGATCCTGATGTCCTCCATGCGCGGCACCAACGTCGAGCCGGGCCAGAGCATCTATGGTTCGACCAAGGCGGCGATCAGCCTGCTGGTCAAGGGCCTGGCGAGCGAGATGGCCGAACATAACGTCCGGGTCAACGCGCTGGCGCCCAGCATCATCGCGACGCCGATCAATGCCGTCATCCGCGACAATCCGGCCTGGAAGGAGGCCTATGCCTCGCGGACCGCGCTCGGCCGCTGGGGCGAGACGTCGGAGATGGCCGGCCCGATCGTCTTCCTGGCGTCCGATGCCGCGAGCTACGTCACCGGCACGACGCTCTATGCCGACGGCGGCTGGACCGTGATCGACGGACGCTACAAGCCGCCCGTTTAGTGGCGATGGAGGGCGATATGGCGGCTGCAGCGCTACGGGGGCTGTGGGATCTGGCCGGCGGCGACGCGTCGATGCTGGACCTGGCCGTGCTGACCGGTGATGCGGGCCTGCCGTCGTCGTTCCGCATCGGCACGGTCGCGCAGGCCGCCATCGCCGCGGCCGGCCTGGCGGCGGCGGCGATCTGGCAGGCGAAGACGGGGCGTCGGCAGACCGTCACGGCCGACGCGCGGCAGGCGGCGCTGGAATTCCGCAGCGAGCGCTATCTACGGGTCGGCGGCGTCGGCCCGGCGAGTCTCTGGGACGAGATCGCCGGCCTTTATCGGGCCGGCGACGGCCGGCATGTGCGGCTGCATACCAATTTCCCGCATCATCGCCAGGCGATCCTGGATCTGCTCGGCTGCGCGCCGACCCGGGATGCCGTCCAGGCGGCGCTCGGCTCCTGGAGCGCCTCCGCGTTCGAAGAGGCCGCCATGGAGGCGGGCGGCGTCGTCGCCGCCCTGCGCACGGCCGAGGAATGGGCCGGGCATGACCAGGCACAAGCGCTTGCGACCCTGCCGGTGCTGACGATCGAGCGGATCGGCGATGCGGCACCGCGGCCGCTGCCGGCGGGCGACCGGCCGCTCTCCGGCATGCGCGTGCTCGACCTGACCCGGATCATTGCCGGCCCGGTCGCCGGCCGCACGCTCGCCGCCCATGGCGCCGACGTGATGCTGATCTCGGCACCCGGTCTGCCATTCATCGACTGGCTGGCCAAGGATACCGGGCGCGGCAAGCTGTCGGCGTATGCCGACCTTAGGACCGAGGCGGGACGCGCGACCCTCGGGCGGCTGCTCGACACGGCGGATGTGTTCATTGACGGCTTCCGCCCGGGCGCCACCGCGGCACGCGGTTTCGCGCCGGCGGAAGCGGCGCGCCGGCGTCCCGGCATCGTCTATGTATCGCTATCGGCCTACGGCCACCTCGGACCCTGGGCCGGGCGGCGGGGATTCGACTCCCTGGTCCAGACGGCGAGCGGCTTCAATCATGCCGAAGGGGCCGCAGCCGGGCTTGATGGGCCGAAGGAACTACCGTGCCAGGCGCTCGACCATGCGGCCGGCTATCTGATGGCGTTCGGCGCCATGATGGCGCGGCTCCGCCAGGCGCGCGAGGGCGGCAGTTGGCTGGTGCGCGCCTCGCTCGCCCAGACCGGGCGCTGGATCTGGCAGCAAGGCCGGCAGCCGGGCGGCTTCGCGATCGCCGAGCCGTCGCCGGCCGAAATCGAGGCCGCGCTCGAGACCAGCGCCTCGCCATTCGGCGAGGTCCGGGCGATCCGCCATGCCGCCCGCCTGTCCGCGACGCCCGCGCGCTGGGAGCGGCCGACGGTACCGCTCGGCGCCGACGCGCCGAGCTGGCCGTGAGCGTTACTGCGGGCCGAGTTTCGCGATCAGGGCACCAAGCGCGTCGCGTTCGTCGGCCTTGAGGTCGGACAGCGGCGAGCGCACCGATCCGCCGGGATGTCCGACCAGGGCGGCACCGGCCTTGATGATGCTGACCGCATAGCCCGGCTGGCGGTTGCGGATCGCGAGATAGGGGAAGAAGAAATCCCTGAGCAGCCGCGTGCAGGTCGGGTGATCGTCCGCCATCACGGCGCGATGGAACTCGAGCGCGGTCTTGGGGATGAAGTTGAACACGGCCGAGGAATAGGTCGGCACGCCCATCGCCTTGTAGGCCTGGGCATAGACCTCGGCGGTCGGCAGGCCGCCCAGGTAGGTCAACCGGTCGCCGAGCGCGTTCCAGATCGAGACCATCGCCTCGATCTCGCCGACGCCGTCCTTGAAGCCGATCAGGTTCGGGCAGTCCGCGGCCAGCCGCAGCATCGTCTCGGCGGTCAGCTTGCAGGCGCCGCGGTTGTAGACGATGACGCCGAGCCGGGTCGACCGGCACACGGCGGCGATATGGGCGCGCAGGCCTTCCTGGCTCGCCTCGGTCAGGTAATGCGGCAGCAGCAGCACGCCGGCGGCGCCGATCCGCTCCGCCTCGCGCGCATATTCGATCGCCGTGCGCGTGCCATAGCCGGCGCCGGCGATGATCGGCACCTTGCCGCGGCAGGTCTCGACCGCGCTGGTGATGACGGCGCTGTACTCCGGCAGGGTCAGCGAGAAGAACTCGCCGGTGCCGCCGGCCGCGAACAGGGCGGAGACCTTGTAGGCCGACAGCCATTCGAGCCGGCCGGCATAGGATTTCGCGTCGAAATCGCCGGCCGCGTCGAAATCGGTGATCGGAAAGGACAGGAGGCCGGTCGGGATCGCCGCTTTCAGTTCGTCCGGCGACATGAGGGTAGGCATAGTGGCGGCTCCTGTGATCGTCTGCTAATAGGTAATACATCGTACAAGTTGGCGGGTGAGAGAACAAGCACCGGATATCACCCTTGCCCGCCCTGCGCTTGCCGGACGGCCGCCCGTGGCCTAAGGACAGGGCATCATGTCCGATCCCGCGATTCTGCCGACCGGCGGCAACCGGCCGCTCCGCCGTCCCGATGAACTGGTCGGGGCCGGTCTCGTGCCGCCCGAACGGCTGGCGGAATTGGAGCAGGTCGCGGCGCGCTATGCGGTGGCGATCACGCCGGCGATGGCCGACCTCGTCGATGCCGGCGACGCGAACGACCCGATCGCGCGGCAGTTCGTGCCTGATGGCCGTGAGCTCGACCATCGGCCGGAGGAACTGGCCGATCCGATCGGCGACCACAGCCATTCGCCGGTCAAGGGCATCGTCCATCGCTATCCCGACCGGGTGCTGCTGAAGCCGTCTCATGCCTGTCCGGTCTATTGCCGCTTCTGCTTCCGGCGCGAGATGGTCGGGCCCGGCGGCGAGGCGCTCGATCCGGCCGAATTCGCCCAGGCGATCGGCTATATCGCCGATCATCCCGAGATCTGGGAAGTGGTCATCACCGGCGGCGATCCGCTGATGCTGTCGCCGCGCCGGCTCCAGGAACTGGTGGCGGCGCTCGACGCCATTCCCCATGTCGCGGTCATCCGCTTCCACAGCCGCGTTCCCGTGGTCGATCCGGGCCGGATCGACGCCCAGCTGGTCGCCGCCCTCGCGACCGACAAGGCGCTGTGGATCGCGGTCCACGCCAATCATGCGCGCGAACTGGGCGCGCCGCAGGCGGCCGCCTGCCGGCGGCTCAGCCAGGCCGGCATCCCGCTGCTCGGCCAGACCGTGCTGCTGAAGGGCGTCAACGACGATGTCGCGTCGCTGACCGAGCTGTTCCGCCGGCTGGTGGCACTCCGGATCAAGCCCTACTACCTGCATCATGGCGATCTGGCACCGGGGACGGCGCAGTTCCGCACCTCGATCGACGAGGGACAGGCGCTGATGCGGGCGCTGCGCGGTGCCGTCTCCGGCCTGTGCCAGCCGACCTATGTGCTGGACATCCCCGGCGGTCACGGCAAGGCGCCGATCGGCCCGGGCTTCATCGAGGCGCAGGGGCCTGGGCGCTGGCTCGTCACCGACTTCCGCGGCCAGACCCATCTTTATCCGCCGCCGGAATCGGCGAAAGACAACCTCTGAAATCCTGGGGCGAGATCCAAGTGGATCGACAGGATGCCGATCGCAGCGCCGCCGCGAGGCATTTTCACGCGACGGCGCCGTGGCTGCTCAGTCCACCGTGACCCGCGTGCCGATGACCGTGCCGCTGACGTGGGTCAGCAGCTTGCTCTGGTCGGCGTTGTACTGATCGAGCGTGAACTTGCCCTGGTACCTGTCTCGCGATTTATCGAGCGTGACGACTTCCCTGATGATGGCCGGTCCCAGGAATTGCGCGGGCGAGGGGCCAGGGCCGCCCATGGACGGCGGCGTGTCGGTGCTGACCCAGGCCAGCGCGAGGTGCTTGAGCTTGTAAGTGAACGGATGAATCTGCCGCCAGACGCCCATGCAGACGTCGCCGGTGCTTGGTGCGCGACCGCCGGAGACCATGAGCTCGGTGCCGTCGACATGCCACTGCACGGTGCCGAAATCGACCGTCGCACCGGCCGGTACCGGGTTGGGCGCGACGCCGTCGGAGATCATCGAGAAACTCCACAATCCGACGATGCCGCTGCTCGATGCGCTCGGGTCGTAATCTGCCCGGGTGTACTGCGTGAAACCTGGACGATAGTCCGCCCTGATCAGCGTTGCGCCTTCCTGCCCTGGCGTGAGCCGTTGAGCGGATGGCTTCGCGAGGTTGTCCAGCCCGCACCCAGCGAAGGCCGGGGCGGTCATGATCGACAAGAGAGTACCGAGACCAAGGACGAGGGCACATTTGCCCGGCACACGCTTCCGGGGCGAAATCGTGTTCATGACCAGTTCTCCCTTCGTGGGCTTCGCACAAGAATTTTGCACGAAATCGAAGTAGAACATGCGCCGCTGAGACTGGGAATTGAGTCCTAAAATTGTCCCAGCTCCGCGCCGCCGATTGCTGGGCATCGAGCCGGAGACTTTCCCGAATGGCCCAAGCCCCCATCGTTTGCCTGATTTATCTTGGGTTGAATCGATCCGTGATCGGTTCTAAGCCCAAAGCGCCATCACCGTGGGCTCAAGCCGGCCATCCACGTTTCTCGGTCCCACTGCAGGAGGCCGATGGCGTGCGGGCCCCGATTCCGGGCCGCCGCACAGCCTCTGAAGGCCCTTGTCTCGGTACCGCGAGAACGGACATGCTGGCCGGCGTCGGGCCGCGCAGGCGCCCGTTTCCCGTGAACGGTTCGAGGGCCGATTGAAACCGAACAGCCTGTACCTGCCGTCGACCTTCGAGGAACGCGGCACTGCCGCACCGTTCACGACGCCGATGTTCATGCTCGCCCGGGTTCGCCCGGACGAGCGCCAGGGGCTGGTCCTGCTGCTGCCGAGCTTCGGCGGTACCGACGGGTCTTATGTCGTGCCGTGGAGTGCCGTGCCGGAGGTCGGCGGCATGTCGACCCATGACCGGGCGCTGCATGAGGAAATTCTGGCAGCCAAGGCGACCTCGCCGGATCAGATGCGGACGGCGGCCTTCAAGGTCGCCATGACCGGTCTGGCCGGGCCGGTCGCCGCCGAAGCGGCCAAGAAGGCGATGGCCGACGACCAGAAGAAGATCGACGAGACCCATATCCTGCTGATCCTGGCGCTGCTGACCTCGTCGGGCATGACGACCGGCGAGTTGGTCCAGACCAATCCCGAGACCGACGAGTGGCGGACCAAGACCAAGGCGATGCTGGCGAAGGCGGCCGCGGAATATGGCATCGAGATCGACCAGATCTATCACCGGATCGGCGAGCTCAGCCATACGCTGGCGCCGGTCGGCCTGGCGATCTCCCGCCAGGAGGCGCGCCTCAGGCAGATGCTGCAGGATCTGGGCGAATTTCGGCAATCGATCTCGGAATGGGGCGAGGCGGATCTGTCCGAGATGGCCGATTTTGCCATCTATGCCGCCGCCGTCGCCGACCTGACTCTGGACATGGCCGGCACCATGTTCCGCAAGCTCGACGCCGGCGTCAGCGACATCGGGCTGGTCGTGCGCGAATGGGCAAGCCAGGGGCCGCTCGCAATGCATCTGGCCGGCCGGCTGTCATGGCTGCTCGACGGCTGGGAATACGTCATCCAGCTTTGGCGGAGCCTAGCCGACCAGCCGGTCGACGAACAGCGCGACGGCGTCGGCAATCTGATGCGCATTCTGCCGCTCATTCCGCGCAATGAAAGCGAAGAGACCGATGAAGACGCGAAAAAGCGGCATGAGTTATTTCAGCGTAAACGCTTGCAGGCGCATATTGATTGGCGTACCGGGAAATATGACATCGAACTTGTCGCGCGGATCGAACAGATCAAGGCCAAGGCGGTAGCATGAACGACCTCGACAAGACGGGTGGGGCGAACAGCACGGTCGCCGCAGTGCTCGGCCTCGAGCGGCCGCTCGAACATATTTCCGAAGCGAAGTTCCGCGAAGTGGCCAAGCTGCTCGAGGAAGTGCGCGAGCAGCCGGGCGTGCAGCAGATCCTCGATCATGTCCGCCCCCGCCTGGTCAAGCTGCGCCCCGCCCGCAAGCCCAACCTGCAGCGCCTGTTCTATCTGCCGCTCGAAGACCTGCTGGTCGCCGGCACCGGCTCGCCCGACAACGGCATGCTGCCGCGGCAGCTTCCGGCGCTGGCCTGGAAATATGTCGTCGAGGCCGGCGATGCCGAAGCGCGCAAGCAGCTCGAAGGCGCGCTGCGCCGCGTGAGCGCCGGTGATCGCGAAGGCCAGATGAAGATCGCCGAGCGGCTCTGGCCCTGGGCCGCGAGCGTGCTCGCCGATCTGGTTTCCGATCCGGGCCGGGCCAAGGACTTACTCGGCCGCAATGCTGGATTGCTTGCGGAATTGAAGGAGATAGTGGCGCTTCTTCAAGTTGCGCGAGAGGTCGAGGCGTTGAGGCGGGAGCTGCCGCCACGGCCGATCCGGACGCTCGGCGACGAACAGATGGGCCTTATTCGCCGCGCGATCGCCGAGGGCGCCAAGGGCGACCCCGAGATCGCCTATGTCATGGTGCTGATCGTGATGGTGCGCATGGCGAAGCGTGCCGATTTTCTCGAGGGCATCATGGGCATGACCCTCGGCCTGTCGACGGCCGACAAGCCGGCGGTCTATGCCCGCCTGTGCCGGCTGGTCATGACCGAGGTGACCGACCGGGCGCGGCAACTGAGCGCCACCGATCGCGGCAATCTGGTGGGCCTGGCCGACAATGCGCGCAGCCTGGTGACGGGCCTGGTCGCGGCCGAGAAGGCGCTCAAGAACGACCCGAAGGCGCGCCAGCAATTGAACGAGATGCGCAAGACCGCGGAAAAGACCGTGACCCAGGTCGTCGACAATGCCAAGGGCTCGGTCGTCGCCGCCATCTCGATCGGCGCCGCGGCACCGCTCGAGTCGCAGATCGAGACCGAGAACAGCATCCTGGCGCTGCGCAAATGCCAGACCTTCGCGAACCAGATCGGACTCGACAAGGCGGTCGCCGGCGCACTGGGCGGGATCGTCGGCGAGGTGCGCCAGCGGGCCGACAAGCTGTTCGCCATCGTCGCCCGCAAGGATGGCGCGGCTCCCGACCGCAAGGAGGCCGAGCAGCAGATGTACTGGGCCGTGCGCATGACCGAGCTGGCCGGCAATCCCGATGACGCCGACAAACTCCGGCGCCAGGGCCTGCGGGCGATGGCCTGAAACCTTACGCGGCGATCTCCAGAATGACCGGGGTGTGATCGGACGCCTTTTCCTGGCCGCGCGGTCCCTTGTCGATCTCGCAGCCGAGTGCGCGGTCGCTCGCCTGGGGCGACAGCAGGAAATGGTCGATCCTCAGCCCTTCGTCGCGGTACCAGCGGCCGGCCTGATAATCCCAGAACGAATAGCGGTGCGGCTCCTCATGGAACATCCGGTAGGCCTCGGTCAGGCCTAGATTGAGGAGTGCTCTGAACCGGGCGCGGCTCTCCGGTCGGCACAGCGCATCCTCGCGCCAGCCGACCGGGTCATAGACGTCGTCGTCGGTCGGGCAGATATTGTAGTCGCCGGCCAGCACGAACGGCTGCTCCGTCGCGAGCAGCCCGGTCGCATGAGCCTTCAGCCGGTCCATCCAGCCGAGCTTGTAGGGATATTTCTCGGTCCCGACCGGATTGCCGTTCGGCAGATAGATCGACGCGATGCGAAGGCCCGCGACCGTCCCCTCGACATAGCGCGCCTGTTCGTCGGACGCATCGCCCGGCAGCCCGAACAGCACGTCGGAGACGGGAAGGCGCGAGAGGAGCGCCACGCCGTTGTAGCTCTTCTGGCCCAGCACATGCGCCTCGTAGCCGGCGCTCTCGATCTCGAGCCGCGGGAAGTCCGGCGTCTGGCACTTGATCTCCTGCAGGCAGACCACGTCGGGCTGGGCCTCGGCCAGCCAGGACAGCACGTTCGGCAGCCGGGCCTTCAGCGAATTGACGTTCCAGGTGGCGATCTTCATGGCGAATGCCTTCCGTGTTGCGGCACCGAATCTGGCGTCTTCAGTGGTTGGATTGCGGCTCGTCCGTCCGGGATGCGGCGGCGGATGACTGGACGACCGATCTGCTGGCCCTGAGGCCGTTCAGCATGCCGTCCAATCGGCGGGCAAGAACGTCCCAGGATCGTTCCGCCACCCAGCTGGCGGCGGTCTGTTGCAGACGCGCACGCGCCGCTTGGTCGCGCAGCAGCAGGTCGACATCCGCCACGATCGAAGCCACGTCGATGCGGGGGAAGCGGTGCACCGCGCTGCCGGCGTCGTCGAAGATCGCCGTCGGCGTGACCGCCACCGGCACGCCGCTGGCAAGCGCGATCCGCACGGCGCCGCTGGCCGATTCCTTGCTCTCGTCATAGGGCAGCACCAGCAGGTCGCAGCCGCTGAGCCGCTCCATGCTCGTCTCATGCGGATGAAAAGCCGTGTCCCAGTCGATCGCGTCAGCGAGGCCGAGCGACGCGGCGAGGCGACGGCAGCGGGCGATTTCCTCGGCGGAGGCCGGGGCGGGGAACTCGGCGTTGACCAGCCGGAGGCGCAGGTTCGGCCAAACGCGGCGCAATTGCGCGATGCTCTCGATCAGTCGCGGAATGCCCTTGCCGGGCAGGAAGAAGCCATAGCAGCCGATGACCGGCGCCTCGCTCGTGGTCAAGGCGCGCGCCGCCGGCGCTGCCGCGCGGGGCGGCACGCCATGCGGAAACAGCGTCACGTTCCGGGTCAGGCCCAGGCTCTTGAGCAGGTCGAGATCCGCTACCCGATGCACCAGGATGCGCGTCGCCTGTTCCAGCGCTTCGACGACCCCGTTCCGCTCTGCCTCGGGCAGATCGAACAAGTGCAGCGCCGCATGAAGCGTGACCACCGTGATCCGGTGGCGGACCCGCCGGTCCAGCAGCAGCTGCGCAAGATCCGGCCACGCGATCAGGCCCGGCTGGTGCTGGATGACCACCGCATCCGGGTCCTCGGCGGCGACGGACCGGGCGAGGCCATCGATGCTGGTGGCGTCGGTGAGCGCCCAACTGGGGTGAACGCGCGGGCCCTTCGTACCGATCGAGGGCGGCGTGCGGCCGTCCGACAGGACGAGCAGGGAGGCGGTCCGTCCCCCGTCGGGCCGGCCCAGGTGGTCAACGAGGAAGCGCGAATATTCGGCGACGCCGCATTTGACATCCCAGGTCGAGATCCAGGCGACCTGCAACGGCGGCAAAGCCGGTGCCGCCAGCGCATCCAATGCCGCCTCCCGGAGCCGCCGGGCCCAGCTCCCGGGGGCAAGCCGTTCGCGAACGGCGGTCTCCGCCCGGCGAGCACGCTCGGCCGACGCGCCGCTGCCAGGCCCGTCTTCGAATGCCTCGCGCAACGCGGCGACCAGATCGGCCTGGTCCGGCTCGACCCACACCGACCCCGACACGGCGACGTGGCTACCCGACTGCTGGAAGCGAAAGTCGACGAACCGTGCCTCGGCCGGCGTGCAGAAGTCCATATGCCCGCCATAGCCCGTGACGATCAGCGGAATGCCGGCAGCCATGGCCTCGGCCGCCGGCAGATTGAAGCCTTCGCCGCGGGTCGGCAGGACGATCGCGTCCGCCGCCCGATAGAGATCGAGCATCCCGTCGATGCCCAGGTCCTCGTTGACCATGGAAATGTCGGCGATGTCGGGATCGCGCGCGCGCAGCTTCTCGATCTGTTCGGGAACGTCATTGTGCGGGTTGGGAAATCCCTTGATGACGAGGCGAACCCGATCGGTCCTGCGGAATGCCTGGGCGTAGGCCGCCAGCAGGACATCCACCCCCTTGCGCGGGAAGCAGGACGAGACGTGGAGAAAAGTGAAGACGCCGTCGTCTTTGCGGGGGGCGGCCCGTAGCTCCTGGCCCAGGCGGTAGAAGTCGTCGAGGTCGGGCGGCTGGCTGATCGTCCGGACGGCGATCGACAGGCCCGAGTCGATCAGCGCCTTCTCGACGGACTCCGCCATGGCGAACACGCCGTCGAAGCCGGCCTCGAGCGTCTCGATCGTCGCCTGGGGGATCAATGATTCCTCCCAGGCGAACACGGCGAAGGTTGCGTCGCCGCGCTGCTCGGGGACGAGCACCGGGTAATGCTGGCTGATGACGATTTCGGGCCTGGTCGGCGGCACCGGGCGCGACGCCAGGACCGCCATCCCGCCGGCGTGCTCCGGCGGCACGCCCGAGAGATCGCCGACCGGCCCGTTTTCCCACGGCATGACCCGGACGGTGCCGGGCGCATGGGCCTCGAGCGTCAGGGCCATCATCCGGTTCATGGTCGCGAGGCTATAGGTCCCGTTGACGTGGCCGGTGATGGCCACGCGCAAATTCTCCGACATGGAGCGTCTCGCGACGTCCCGTGGCGGCGGCGCGGCGCCGGCCGCAGTCAGGGACTGGACCAGTCGGGGAAGCTGCCGCTCGAACCGGAAACTGTCCAGCACGGCTCGTTGCCGGGCAACGATCTCGGCGCGCCGCTCGGGCGCACGAGCGAGATCGAGGATAGCCGCCGCCACCGTCGCCGGCGCGCGGTCCGCCAGCAGCACGCTGGCGCCGTCGAGGGTGTAGGGCACCGCGCCGCACGGCCAGGCGATGACCGGCAGGTCATGGGCCATCGCCTCGACCAGCGGCACGCCGAACCCTTCGTGCTTGCTCAGCGACACATAGACGTCCGCCGCGCGATACCAGGCGTGCAGCTCGTCGTCCGAAACCGCACCGGTGACCAGCACTTGGTCCTGCAGGCCATGCTGCGCGATGCGGCGGGAGATTTCCTGGGGATAGGGCGCGTCGGGTGCGGCAGCGCGCCCGACCAGCACGAGCCGGCATGGCTTGCCCCATGCCCGCCGGAATTCCGCGAAGGCGTCGACCAGTTCGGCCTGCCCCTTGGAGGCGACGACACGGCCGACGAACAGGATGGTGAAGGGCGCATCATCCGGACGGTTCGCGCGGACGCCGGCCCGAGCCACGAGCGTCTCCACGTCGAACAGCAGGGGGCAGGCGATCGGCGTGTCATAGCCGTGCGCCCGCAGTTCGAGCGTGTTGAACTCGCTCATCGCGAGGGCGGCCATCATCTGCGGCCGCAGCAGCTCGAGCTGCCGCAGCCCCAGTTCCGCATAGCGCTTCGTGGCCGGTGTATCGGCCAGCAGCTCCGGCGGCGTGATGTTGTGATACATCAGGATCTTGCGCGCCGGCAGAGCCAGGATCTGCTCGCAGGCGTCATATCCCATCGAATGGTGCACGATCAGCACGTAGTCCGCGTGCCGGGGCAGGTCATCGATCTCCAGCAGTCGGTCGGCGAGCTCGGGCGGGCGGAGCTCGACGAAAATGTCGCTTTCATACCCGAGGGCGCGGAGCTGGGTCTGAATCAGAAACAGCGAATTGGTGACCGCATCACCCAACGCCGAACCGGAATGAAACTGATGGATCTTGAGGATCCCACCGCCCGGCATCGGGCCCGGCGAGCCGCTCCGGCGAAACGGGGCGGCGCCTGAGGCGAGCGCGGCGCTGGCAGTCGTCCACGGCTGGGCGGCCAAGGCGACATAGGCAGCGTCCCGTCGCCGCAGCCGTCTCCAGAGAGACGGTACCAGCCGTTCCAGGCCGGCACTGACCCTGGCGCTGCCTGGAAGCCGTTCGAGCAGACGCGCGGCGAGATAGAAGAGGACCCGGAAGGCGCGCTTGAGCCCACCGCTATCGGCCGCCGCCAAGCGACGAAGGCGTTCCGCCTGCGCCGGCGACAGGCCGGCTTCAGCAAGAGCGCTGCCGATCTGCCCCTTCAGCAGGGCAATGGCAAACCTCAGCGGTGCGGTGAGGCGCCACGACGTACTGGCATGGACCCCGGCGATGGCCGACCGGAGCATCAGTTGTGCCGCTTCGGCGCTTCCCCTGCGCCGCTCGGCCTCCAGCGCCCGCTCGTCGGCCCGCGCCGCCCGCAGTTCCGCCTCGGTCCGGCGGACCTCGAGCGCGATCTCCTTCGCCTGCACGAATTCGTCGAAGACATTGGGGGGAGCTTGGAAAGCAGGCCCAAGTGCCGCTTGCTGCTCCTCGGCGACGTAATATCGGTTGAGCCCGTCAAACCAGACGAACGAGTAGCGTGCCGCCAGGAGGATGGGCTCCCAGTGCTGATGGCTCGGCACCATCGAGAGCGGCTCGGTCGCCTCGATCACGACGATCCATGGCCGGTGCTTGGCGAAATCCGCCCCTTCGAGGACCGCGCGTTCGGCGCCCTCGACGTCGATCTTCAGGAAATGAATGTCACGCGGGGCGTGCTCCCGGCAGATCGCTGCGAGGGTCGTTACGTCCACGTCCAGGGACTGCGCCTCATATCCCGCCGCCGTGTGCCGCGCCGCGATGCCGTCGTCGAACGTGGTGAGGCCGGTGCCCGCGAACCGATTGATGGCCATCCGCCCGGGCTCGGCGCCCAGAGCCGCCTCGACCAGGATCTCCCGCGTCCGCGCCTGGCGAAGCTGTGCCGCATAATCGGGGTCGGGCTCGACGCTGACACCCCGCCAGCCCCGGTCGTAGAACGCCTTGGTGACCGACAGCTCTTCGGGATGCCCTGCGCCAACATCGATATAGAAGCCGCTCTCGACATGCCTCAGCGCACGCCAGAGCATCACGTCTTCGAAGTTTTGTGCGTAGGAGACGAAAGCCGCCATTGAGAAACGAACCTGCGGGCGTAGGGGATGATCGAGGCTGAGGCCGTGGAACGCAATCCACGACGCGACCGCGGCTCAGGGGCGGAGCGTGCGAGGCGGAGAGGCAGGCCGGCCAAATCGGTTCACCGACAGCCGGCAACCTCGTAAGTGTTCTTGCGGGCTTCGTAGCATTGGCCGCCCTGGTCGGCAAGTTTGCGGCATTCGTCGATGTCGGCCAGGAGCTGCCGGCAGGTGGCGGCGCTGGGGCCGGTGGTGCTTGCGGTCCCGGTCCCCGACAGCAGGTCGGTGACGGCTGGCGGTGGCGCGTCGCCGGCCGCGGGCTTGCTGGCCGGCGGACTGTAGCCGTGGGCGGCGGCCAGCTCCCGCCAACGGCGCGCTTCGGCCGGATCGGCTGGAACGCCGGCGCCGGTCTGATAGGCCTGGGCGAGATTCGCCATCGCCGCCGCCAGGTTCTGTGCCGCCGCCCTGCGGAACCAGCGGGCGGCTTCGGTCGCGTCGGCCGCGACGCCATGGCCTTGGCCGTACATTTCGCCCAGATGGTTCTGCGCCTCGGCCAGATTGCCGGCATCGGCGGCCAGATGGACCCATTTGAACCCTTCGGCATAATCCCGCACGCCGTCGGCCAGGCCGAATTCGGCGATCAGGCCGAGACGATAGGCTGCCGGCGCCGAGTTCCGGTCGGCGGCGCGGCGGTACCAGCGGACCGCCTGCGGATAGCTGCGTGCCACGCCACGGCCGGTCTCGTAGAGCGCTGCCAGATGGGCCATGGCGCGGGCGTCGCCGGCCTCGGCTCCCCGGCGATAGAGATCGAACGCGACCAGATGATTCTGCGGCACGCCGCGGCCCAGTTCGTGGAAGCGGCCCAGTTCGTCGAGCGCCGGACCATAGCCCTGGTTGCCGGCGCGCTGCAGATAGTCGAGCGCGACCGCGTTCGCGTCGGACGGGCCCGTGACATGGCCGTTCTTGGCCGAGAGGGCATATTGATATTGCGCAACGGCGAGGCCCTGGTCAGCCGCCTTCTTGTAAAGCGCCAGCGTCTGGGCGAAGGGCGGCACCGCGCCGAGCCGCCGATCATGTAGGAAGGCCAGGTCGTATTCGCCCATCGGAAAGTCCTGGAGCGCGGATAGGCCGTACCATTTCTCGGCCTCGGCATAGTTCCGGGCCACGCCCAGGCCCGATTCGTACATCCGGCCGAGATTGTTCTGGTCCGATGCGGCGCCGCTCAGCGCCGACAGCCGGTACCATTTCATCGCTTCGTGGTAATCGACGGGCACGCCGTGCCCGGTCTCGTAAACCCAGCCCAGCTCGTTCTGGGCCGTATGGTTGCCGTCAAGCGCATAGCGCTGGACCAGGGACAGGGCGCCCTTGGTGTCGCCGGCGTCGAGCGCCCTGATGGCGTTGGTGAGCTCGGCCGAATCGTCAGCCCGCGCCGGCACCGCCGCGATCGCCAGCCCGGCGATCACGATCGTGAGCCAGGAGCGCCGCGTTCCGAACATGCTGAAGGCTCTGCCGCTGTGCCGGGCGACGGCGGGATCGGCGGTTTCGATCAGATGGAGAAGGACATCCCGCAGCCGCAGGACGAGCTGGCGTTCGGGTTGCGCATCTGGAACTGCGCGCCGGACAGGTCCTCGACGAAATCGAGCTCGGCGCCGGCCAGCAGGTCGAGCGAGGTATCGTCGATCACAACGTGGGCGCCGTCGCGCTCGAATTCATGATCGTCGTCCTGCCGCACGGTCGACAGCTCGAAATTATACTGGAAGCCAGAACAGCCGCCGCCCGACACGCCGATGCGCAGGAACGCACCGGCGGCGCCCTCCACGGTCGCAACCTTTCGAATGCGCCGTGCCGCGCTGTCGCTGATCAGAAGCTGCCGGCCCACGGCCACGCCACCTTCGGCCATCGTCTCATTCTCCACCCGAACGTCGGGATAGCGGGTCATCTCGGGCCCATTATGTAGTCAGTTGCGGCCAAAACCCAAGCGCTCGACGCGCAGGGCTGCTTGGGTCTAGGGTCCGATCGAGCGAAACCGGAGGATGGACCGATCGAAATGATGCGCTGGCAGGAGCTGTTGTCGACCCGTCGGCTGGGGCAGAGCACCCCGCGCCGGACCGACGACCATCGCTCGCCCTTCGAAATCGACGTCGACCGCTTTGTGTTCTGCAGCGCCTTTCGCCGGCTGCAATCGAAGATGCAGGTCCATGGGCCGTCGCTGTATTCCGATCGGCCCGGCGACTATGTCCGCAACCGCCTGACCCATTCGCTTGAGGTCTCGCGCGTCGGCCGCAGCCTGGGCCAGATCGCCGGCCAGTATCTGATCCAGCGCGGGCTGGTCCAGGGCATCACCGCCGCCGATGTCGGCCATATCGTCTCCGGCGCCGCCATCAGCCACGACGTCGGCCAGACGCCGTTCAGCCATCAGGGCGAGCAGGCGATCTCGGCCTGGTGGAAGACCAGCCCGATCGGGGCCGAGGTGCTGGCGGGCTTGGCACCCGAATGGGCCTACGAGCTGACGCGATTCGAGGGCAACGCCTTCGGCTTCCGCCTGCTGACCCGGCTCGAGGGCTGGCAGCCGAACGGCGGCCTGCAACTGACCTGCGCCACCTTGGCAACCTTCTCGAAATATCCCTGGTCGGGCGTGCTGGCACCCGAGCATCGGCCGCATCCGATGAAATACGGCATCTTCGCCAGCGAGCTGGACCTGTTCCGCGAAGTCGCGACCGCGACCGGCCTGATCGAGCAGCAGCCGGGCATCTGGTGCCGCCATCCGCTGGCCCATCTGACCGAGGCGGCCGACGACATCTGCTATCGCATCGTCGATGTCGAGGACGCGGTGCAGATCGGTGCCTTGCCCTTCGTCGAGGCCGAAGAGCTGTTGGCGCCACTGGCCGACAGCCAGGCTAGCGAATATGCCGCCCTGGTCGGAGTCGAGCGAAAGCTGACCTATCTGCGGGCCCGGGCGATCTCGACGCTGATCACCGACACGCTCGACGTCTGGCGCGACCTGCACGACCGGATGCTGGGCGGCGGCCCGATTCCGGCGCTGCTGTCCGTATCGAAGCACAAGGCCCAGCTCGACCGGATCGAGCGGATCACGCGCAGCAAGATCTATCGCGGCGAGCGGCGTGCCGAGACCATGCTGATCGCCAGCCGGACCATCGACGTGCTGCTCGACGGCATCGCCGGCATGCTGCTCCGGCGCGAAAAGACCAAGGTGGACGGCGAGCTGGTGCTTCGCGACCAGGCGGTGCTGGATCTCCTGAACCGCAGCCGCGATCCGGCCCACCCGTTCCCGCGCGACCGCGCCGGCTGGGTGCGCGAGATGATGGATACGATCGCGTCGCTGACCGACCATGCCGCAATCCGCATGGCTAAAATCGTCGCGGGCGGCTTCGGCGCGTAGGGGGCGGATCGACCTGTGAGCACACGCTCCATGCGTCCAAATTAGACAGGAGGCGCCTCAAAAATGGGGCGTTTTTTGCCGCTCGCAGCATTATCTATGCGCTTGGCGCATTGCGCGTAGAGAAATACGTTATTCGCATGATCAAGTCCTTTCTCAACAGCGCGACGCGCACATTCGTCCTCGGCGGCAAGTGCCGTTGGACCGGCATGAATGAGGCAATCGCCCGCCAAAGGTTCGCTGAGCTTCACGCCGCAACCGCCCCGGCCGACCTGGGGAACCTCAATTCCGTTGGGCTGCACAAGCTCAAGGGAAACCTGAAAGAATTCTGGTGGATCGACATCAACGGCCCGTGGCGGATCCTTTTCGTTTTCGACGGCGGCCACGCTTACAAGGTGCATATCCATGACCCACATTGACGACGACGGTGGCGAAGACCTGGAGATGCCGACGGATTTCATCATCCCGACGCCGCATCCGGGCGTAACGGTCGCGGCCGAGCTTGCCGCGCGCAAGCTGTCGGTCTCGCGTGCCTCGCTCATGATGCGGATGCCGCAGTCGCGGCTGGCGCGGATCGTCGCGTGCGAGCGGTCCATCACGGCCGAGAGCGCGTTGCGCCTGGGCGCGTTCTTCAAGGTGTCGCCGCAGTTCTTCATGAATCTGCAGACGCAGTATGACCTGGCGACGGAGAGCGCGGCGCACGGCGCACAGATCCTGGCGGAGGTGCAGGCGGTCTGAGCGGGATCGCCTACGCTGTTTAGGTTAGGTAGTCTCGCCGCCGGGCGGGCCCCAGAACATGACCCAGGCGGCGAAGCCGGGGGAGCAATCCTCGAAGCGGTGCTCGACTCCGGCGGCGACGAACAGCGCGTCGCCGGCGGCGCAGGGGTACCGCTCGCCGGCACGCCGGAACCAGCCCTGTCCAATCGCGACGACATAGAGCTCGTCCTGGTCGTGCGGCCCCTGCGGGTCCGGCATCGGCGGCACATAGTAGCGCAGCGAGAAACTGCCGTGCTTCAGCAGCAGCGCCGAGGCGCGGCCCGACTCGTTGGGCGTCGCGCGGGCCAGCGCCAGCGGGATGAGGGCAGGGGGCATGTCGCTGATTGTGGTCATGGACCGATCCTGACGCGCGGCCGGTGCCGCTGGCAGGGCCGAATTCGCGCGATCGCCGGCACCTCTTCGGGCGGCGCCGCGTCGAAAACGCAACGCCCCGCTGCCCCAGACCCTATGGACGGGGACGCCGTTCTTCCCTAGGAAAGAAGCAGCTTCGGCACGCTCCCGGCTTGGATTTCCGGTCCGACCGGTTCCCCGTGCCCTTCAACTGGGTCCGCCGCTTCGATGAACGTCTTTTCCTATTTCCATGCCGAGATCGTCGGGGTGCTCGGCCGGCTCGCCGCCGAGGGCAAGCTGCCGACGTCGCTCGACCTCGCGAAGCTGGTGGTCGAGCCGCCGCGCGATGCCGCCCACGGCGATCTCTCGACCAACGCGGCCATGGTCCTGACCAAGCAGGCGGGCCAGCCGCCGCGCGCCATCGCCGAACTGCTGGCGGCGGCGCTTCGCGCCCATCCCGCCGTCACCGAGGCGACCATCGCCGGGCCGGGCTTCCTCAATTGGCGGCTCAAGGACACTTTCTGGCAGGATCGGCTGAAGGACGTGCTGGCGGCAGGGCCGACCTATGGCGCGTCCGAAATTGGCCGCGGCACTAAGGTCAATGTCGAATATGTCTCGGCCAACCCGACCGGCCCGATGCATGTTGGCCACGCCCGCGGCGCGGTGTTCGGCGACGCGCTCGCTAGCCTGCTGGTCAAGGCCGGGTTCGAGGTGTGCCGCGAATATTACATCAATGATGCCGGCGCCCAGGTCGACGTCCTGGCCCGCTCGGCCTATCTGCGCTACCGCGAGGCGCTGGGCGAGGACATCGGCGAGATCCCGCAGGGCCTCTATCCCGGCGACTATCTGAAGGCGGCCGGCCAGGCGATCGCCGCGCGCGACGGCGACAAGTGGCTGGGCAAGGACGAAGCCGAATGGCTGGTCCCGGTCCGCGACCTCGCGATCGACGCCATGCTGGCCATGATCAAGGATGATCTGGCGAGCCTCGGCGTGCGCCACGACGTGTTCACCTCCGAACGCGCGCTGCATGCGTCGGGCGCGGTCGACAAGGCGCTGGCGACGCTCGAGGGCGCCGGGCTGATCTATACCGGCGTGCTGGAGCCACCGAAGGGCAAGACGCCCGATGATTGGGAGCCGCGGCCGCAGACCCTGTTCGCCGCGACACGCTTCGGCGACGACGTCGACCGGCCGCTGAAGAAGTCGGACGGCGCGTGGACCTATTTCGCGGCCGACATCGCCTACCATCTCGACAAGTACCGGCGCGGCTATGCCCAGCAGATCGACGTGCTGGGCGCCGACCATGGCGGCTATGTCAAGCGCATGCAGGCGGCCGTGACGGCGATCACCAACGGTGAGGGCGCGCTCGACGTCAAGATCTGCCAGCTCGTGCAGCTGCTCGACAATGGCGAGCCGGTCAAGATGTCGAAGCGGTCGGGGACGTTCGTGACCTTGCGCGACGTGGTCGACGAGGTCGGTAAGGACATCGTCCGCTTCATGATGCTGACGCGGAAGAACGACCAGACGCTCGATTTCGACTTCGCCAAGGTCGTCGACCAGTCACGCGACAACATGGTCTGGTACGTCCAGTATGCCCATGCCCGCGCCCAGTCGGTGCTGCGCCGGGCGCGCGCCGAGGATACGGCGTCCGATCTTGGCGATAAGGCGCTGGCCGAGGCCGACCTCTCGGCGCTCGTCGATCCGGCCGAGGTGGCGCTCATCCGTCTGCTGGCCGGCTGGCCGCGGCTGATCGAGAGCGCCGCCGAGGCGCACGAGCCGCATCGCGTCGCGTTCTATCTCTATGAAATCGCCGCCCAGTTCCACAGCCTGTGGAACAAGGGCAAGGATGATCCCGGCCTGCGCTTCGTGCTGGCCGATGACGCCAAGACGACGCTGGCGCGCCTGGCCCTGGTCCAGGCGGTCGGCTTCGTGATCGCCTCGGGGCTCGACGTGTTCGGCGTCGCGCCGGTGATGGAGCTACGCTGATGCCGCCACGGCTGTTTCCCGATGAACCGCAAGCGCGCCGCCAGGACGACGGGCTGTCGATCGACCCGAGCGAGCGGCCCTATTACGCCGGCGAGGATGAGCCGCGCCGCAGCGGCATCATCCGCAATATCCTGGTCGTCTGCGTCATGGTCGCCTGCGCCGGGGCGATCTATTTCGCCTATAACAAGGGCAAGCAGGCCGGCGGCGCTACGGGTGGTGCCGTTCCGCTGATCCGGGCCGATCAGGACCCGACCAAGAAGAAGCCGGACGATGCCGGCGGCTCGACGCCCGACCAGGACAAGCTCGTCTATAATCCGAACGATCCGAACGGCGCCAAGGTCGAGCGGCTGTTGCCGCCGCCGGAGCAGCCGCTGCCGAAGCCGGCGCCGACGCCGGCCCCCGGCGCGCTCGAGGATCTGCCGGTGCAGAATATCGCACCGGCCGCGGCACCCCAGGCGGCCCCCCCGACCGCGGCGGCCGGCGTCGCGACCAACAATGCCTCGCAGCAGGCGAATGCCACCGGCCTGATGACCGCGCCGCCCGGCGCCAAGGCGGTTGCCGGCATCGAGATCCCGCCGGCCCCGCCGCCGCAGACGGTCCAGACGCCGTCCGGCAAGCCGGTGACGCTGGCGCCGCCGCAGACCGCCGCGCGTCCGGTGCCGGCTCCGACCCCGGCGCCCGCCGCCGCAGCCGGCGGCCCGCTGCGCGTCCAGATCGCCGCGACCAAGGACGAGGCCTCGGCCCGGGCCGAGTTCGCCCGGCTGCAGAAGGCGCATGCCGACCTGCTGGGCAATCTCAGCGCCACCGTGGTCAAGGCCGACCTGGGCGACAAGGGCACGTTCTACCGCATCCAGGCCGGCCCGATCGCCGACAAGGCCCAGGCCGACAAGCTCTGCACCCAACTGAAGCCGCTCGGGATCGGGTGTATCGTTGTCCATTGAGCGGGCGGGGCTCACCGCCGCGATCTTCGGCTGCGCCGGGCTGTCGCTGACCACGGCCGAGCGGGATTTCTTCCGGGCGACGGATCCGGCCGGGTTCATCCTGTTCAAGCGCAATTGCGACACGCCGGAGCAGGTGCGGGCGCTCGTCGCCGCGCTGCGCGCCGCCGTCGACCGGCCGGCAGCACCGGTGCTGATCGATCAGGAGGGCGGACGGGTCCAGCGATTGAGACCGCCGCATTGGCGTGCGGCCCCGCCGGCGCGGCGGTTTGCCGAGCTTCATCGGCGTGATCCGGCCGCCGGCGCCCGGGCCGCCTGGATCAATGCCCGCCTGATCGCGGCCGAGCTGATGGACCTCGGCATCGACGTCGATTGTGCGCCGGTGCTCGATAACCCGGTGCCGGGCGCCCATGACGTCATCGGCGACCGCGCGCTCGGCAACGACATCGCCACGATCGCGACGCTCGGCCGCGCCGTCATGGACGGGCTTATGGCCGGCGGCGTGCTGCCGGTGATCAAGCATCTGCCCGGCCACGGTCGCGCCGAGGTCGACAGCCACAAGCATTGCCCGATCGTCGAGGCCGGCGATGCCGAGCTGCGCGCGCAGGATCTGCCGCCGTTCCGGTCGCTCGCCGACGCGCCCTTCGCCATGACCGCCCATGTCGTCTATCGCGCCTGGGACGGCGATCGGGTCGCGACCTGGTCGGATGCGGTGATCGGCCGCATCATCCGCGGCGACATCGGGTTCGGCGGCTGCCTCTTGAGCGACGATCTCAGCATGCAGGCGCTCGACGGCGGGCTGGGCGAGCGGGCTCGGCGCGCACTCGCCGCCGGCTGCGACCTGGCGCTCCATTGCAACGGCGATCTCGACGAGATGAGGGATGTCGCCGCCGCGGCCGGCACCATATCTGAGGCAGCCGCTCTGCGCCTTGCTGCGGCGCTCGCCCGCCGTACCGTACCGCAGCCGATCGACCGGCCCGCGCTGCTGGCGGAGCTCGACGGGCTGCTGAAGGATCCAAGCATTTGAACGAATTGATGCATACGCTGCAGGGCCTGACGGTCTGGGTCCTGCCCGTACTGTTCGCGATCACGCTCCACGAGGCGGCCCACGGCTACGCCGCCTTGCTGTGCGGCGACACCACGGCCCAGCGCGCCGGGCGGTTGTCGGTCAATCCGCTGCGCCATGTCGACCCGTTCGGCACGATCCTGCTGCCGGCGCTCGCCTTCTTCGGCGGCGGCTTCCTGTTCGGCTACGCGAAGCCGGTGCCGGTCAATTTCCGCGCGCTGAAGCGGCTCAGGCTCGACATGATCATCGTCGCCTTCGCCGGCCCGGCCACGAATATCGTGCTGGCGGCGATCTCGATCTTCCTCTTCTCGCGCCTGCCGCTGGTGGTGCCGTCCTGGGCGCAGCTGTTCGTGCTGAAGAACCTGCAGAATTCAGTGCAGATCAACCTGGTGCTGGCGATCTTCAACATGCTGCCGATTCCGCCGCTCGATGGCGGCCGGATCGTCACCGGCCTGCTGCCGCCGACGCTCGCCCGGGAGTTCGCCAAGATCGAGGGGTTCGGCATGCTGCTTCTGCTGGCGCTGCTGATCTTTATCCCTATGCTGGGCGAGCGCCTGCATATGGATCTCAACCTGCTCGGGCCGGTGATCGAGTATCCTTTCAACTGGTTGGGCAGCCTTCTGGTCAAACTTTTCGGGTAAACGCCGCCTTGAGCCTGGACGAAGCCGCATCGGGGAACGAACTCGTCGTCGATCTCGACGGCTTCGAGGGGCCGATCGGCATGCTCCTGGTGCTGGCGCGCGAGCAGAAGGTCGACCTGACCCGGATCTCCATCCTGGCGCTGGCCGAGCAATATCTGGCCTTCATCGCCGAGGCGCACCGGCTGCGGCTGGAACTGGCCGCCGACTATCTGGTGATGGCCGCCTGGCTCGCCTACCTCAAGTCGCGCATGCTGCTGCCCGATCCGCCGCCGGACGACGAGCCGACGGTCGCGGAACTGGCCGAGGCGCTGCAGTTCCGCCTCATGCGGCTCGAGGCGATGCAGAAGGCCGGCAAGGCCTTGATCGAGCGCCCGTTGCTGGGGCGCGACATCTTCCCCCATGGTGCGCCCGAGGGGCTCAAGACCATCACCAGGCCGGTCTATGCGGTCAGTCTCTACGAGCTGCTGAAATCCTATGGCGACCATCGCTCGCGCGGCGAGGCGACCGTGCTGCACATCAAGGCGCCGGAATATTATTCGGTCGATGACGCGCTCAAGCGCCTGTCGCAGATGATCGGCCACAGCATCGAATGGCGTCAGTTGGGCGCGTTCCTGCCGCCGCAGTTGCGAACCGGCGTGCTCGGCCGCTCGGCGCTGGCCGCGACCTTCGTCGCCAGTCTGGAGCTGACCAAGTCCGGTGAGATCGAATTGCGCCAGGAAGAGATTTACGGGCCCATCTTCGTCCGCGCCGCGAGGCCGTCATGAGCGGGCCCGAGGCAATCGAGGTGACCGATCAGGCGGCCGAGGCGGAGCCGCACGAGCCAACCGACCGGGAAGCCGAGCGCGAGCACGCGCTGCGGCTGATCGAGGCGCTGCTGTTTGCCTCCGACCGGCCGATGGGCGACGCGGAACTGGCGGCGCGCCTGCCGGAAACGCTGGTGCTGGAGGAATTGCTGGACGAGCTGCGCGCGCATTACCGCTTCCGGGGCATCAACCTGGTGCGCGCGGCCGGCGGCTGGACCTTCCGCACGGCGCCGGATCTGGCCGGGCTGCTCGCCCACGAAACCGTGCAGGCGCGCAAGCTGACGCGGGCGCAGATCGAGACCCTGGCGATCATTGCCTATCACCAGCCGGTGACCCGCGCCGAGGTCGAGGAGATCCGCGGCGTGACGCTCGCCAAGGGCACGCTCGACCTGTTGATGGAGGCGGGCTGGGTCATGCCCAAGGGCCGGCGCGAGACGCCGGGGCGGCCGGCGACCTGGGTCACCACCGACGGCTTCCTGCTGCATTTCGGCCTCGATTCGCTGCGCGACCTGCCCAATGTCGATGAGCTGCGTGCCGCAGGCCTGCTCGATGCCCGCCCGGCCTCGACCCTGGGCGAGGGCGCGCCCGGCGACCTCACCGCGGAGGATGGCGGCTATGCCGGCGAGGACGACGATCCGCCATGACGCGCGCACCGGCAGATGCGCGCCCCGTCGCGTTGCCTGGAGGGGGCCTTTCTGCCATCATCCGCGCCGTTCGATTCGGGGTGGTTGGAGCGGCGCGTGATCGGCATCGGTATCTGGCAGGTGGTTCTGACCGTCGCGATTGTGGCGCTGGTGGTCTACGGCCTTGTGCGATCGCGCCGGCGCCGGCCGAATGACGATCGTTGACGACCGGACGCTGCCGACCGTCTCTCCCGTTCCGTTGAAGCGAGTACCGAGCCCTCATGTTTGATTTCGCCTGGTCAGAGATCGCCGTCCTCGGCGTCATCGCGCTGGTCGTGATCGGCCCCAAGGATCTGCCGAAGGCGCTCAAGACCGCCGGCTTCATGGTCCGGCGGGCGCGCATGATGGCGCGGGAATTCCAGAACAGCGTCGACGACATGATCCGCGACGCCGAGCTTCAGGAGATCCGCGAGCAGGCAGCCAAGGCGGCCGGTGTCGACCTCAACAAGGCCATGCAGGACGCGATCGATCCCGGCGGCGAGATCCGGACCGCCATGGCCGAGCCCCTGGGCGGTCCGCTCGCCCAGGAAGCGCCGCCGCCGGCGCCGATGGTCGAAGGCTCCGCGATCGGCGCGCTGCCGGCCGAAGGGGCCGAGGAGCCGACGATCCTCAATCCGATTCTGCCGGCCGAGCCGCCGGCGACCGCAGACCTTCCCGGGCCGGACAAGGAAGTGCCGCCCGATTTGCACAGGATCCCGCCCGCACCATGAGCGAAGAGCTCGACGAAGGCCGCATGTCGCTGATCGAACATCTGATCGAGCTGCGCCGGCGCCTGATCTATTCGATGTCCGGTCTCTTGGTGTGCTGGGCGATCTGCTATTATTTCAGCGAAGACATCTACAATTTCCTGGTGCGGCCGCTGGCCGACCAGCTTGCGGGCCAGCCGGGCCGGCATCTGATCTATACGGCGCTGACCGAGGCCTTCGTGACCCGGGTCAAGGTCGCGTTCTGGGCCGCCTGCTTCCTGGCATTCCCGATCATCGCCAGCCAGGTCTGGATGTTCGTGGCGCCCGGCCTCTACAAGACCGAGCGCAGCGCGTTCCTGCCGTACCTGGTCGCGACGCCGATCCTGTTCTTCATGGGCGGGGCGCTGGTCTATTACCTGATCTTCCCGACCGCCTGGCACTTCTTCCTGAGCTTCGAATCCGCCGGCGCGCCCGGCAGCCTGCCGATCGAGGCCGATCCGAAGGTCAGCGAATACCTGTCGCTGGTCCTGACCCTGATCTTCGCCTTCGGTGCCGCGTTCCAGATGCCGGTGGCGCTGACGCTGATGGCGCGGGTCGGGCTCATCAGCTCGAAGTTCCTGGTCGAGAAGCGGCGCTACGCCGTGTTCATCAATTTCGTTATCGCCGCCGTGCTGACGCCGCCCGACGCGATCAGCATGTGCGGGCTCGCCGTGCCGCTGCTGCTGCTCTACGAGATCTCGATCTGGAGCTGCCGGATCGTGGAGCGCAACCGGGCGAAGCGCCTGGCCGAGGCCGCCTCCGACCTGGCCAAGCTTTAGGGGCGCGGCCGGGTCTCCTGCGATGGACGCGCCCGGACCGACCGCCTATAAAGATCCCATCTTCCAGCCTCATAGTTTGTTCCCATGCATGATTTGAAGTCGATCCGCGAGGCCGCTGCCGAATTTGACCGAGGCCTTGCCCGGCGCGGGTTGGCGCCGCATTCGGAGCGGATCCTGGCTCTCGACGGCGCGCGCCGCGCGGCGCAGACCGAGCTCCAGGACATCCAGACTCGGCGCAACGAGCTGTCGCGCGGCATCGGCATCGCCAAGAGCAAGGGCGAGCCGGTCGAGGCGATCATGGCCGAGGTTGCGGCCATGAAGGACCGCATGGCGGCACTCGAGGCGGAAGACCGCAAGCTCGGCGAGGAACTGGACGGGCTGCTGGCGTCGCTGCCGAACCTGCCGGCGTCCGACGTGCCGGACGGCGCCGACGAGCATGGCAATGCCGAAGTCCGGCGCTGGGGCAATCCGCGCAATTTCGCCTTCGCGCCGAAGCAGCATTTCGACCTGGGCGAGGCACTCGGCCTGATGGATTTCGGCCGGGCCGCCAAGGTCGCGGGCGCGCGTTTCACCGTGCTGAAAGGGGCGCTCGCGCGCCTGGAGCGGGCGCTCGGCGCCTTCATGCTCGACACGCACACGACGGAATTCGGCTACACCGAAGTGGTGCCGCCGGCGCTCGTCAACGACACCGCCATGTTCGGCACCGGCCAGTTGCCGAAATTCCGCGAGGATTTGTTCCAGACGACCGACGGCCGCTGGCTCATCCCGACCGCTGAGGTGCCGCTCACGAACCTGACGGCCGACGAGATCCTGGACGAGGCGGCGCTGCCGCTGCGCTGGACCGCCTTCACCCCCTGCTTCCGCAGCGAGGCGGGCTCCGCCGGGCGCGACACGCGCGGCATGATCCGGCAGCACCAGTTCTCGAAGGTCGAACTGGTCTCGATCGCCCACCCGGACCAGTCCGACGCCGAGCATGAGCGGATGACCAAGGCGGCCGAGACCATCCTGCAGAAGCTCAATCTGCCCTACCGGGTCATGCTGCTCTGTACCGGCGACATGGGCTTCGGCGCGCGCAAGACCTACGATCTGGAAGTCTGGCTGCCCGGCCAGCAGGCCTATCGGGAGATTTCGAGCTGCTCGAACTGCGGCGAGTTCCAGGCGCGGCGCATGAAGACCCGCTTCCGCCCGACCGAAGGCAAGGGCAACCGCCATGTCCATACCCTGAACGGCTCGGGCCTGGCGATCGGCCGCACCATGGTCGCGATCCTGGAAAACTACCAGCGGGACGACGGCTCGATCGAGGTGCCGGAGGTGCTCCGGCCTTATATGGGCGGACTGGAAACGATCAGCGTCTGATGCAGAGCATGCCCATGGATCTCGCCAAGGCCCGTATCCTGCTGTCGAACGACGACGGCATCGACGCGCCCGGCCTCAAGGTGCTGGAGCGCGTCGCGCGCAGCCTGAGCAAGGACGTCTGGGTCGTGGCACCCGAGCGGGAGCAGAGCGGCGCCGGCCATTCGTTGACCCTGCGCACGCCGCTGCGCATCCGCAAGATCGGGCCGAAGCGCTTTGCGGTCGACGGCACCCCGACCGACTGCGCGCTGCTCGCGATCAACGAGATCATGCGCGACCGGCCGCCGACCCTGCTGCTGTCCGGCGTCAATTTCGGCGGCAATATGGGCGAGGACATGACCTATTCGGGCACGGTCGCCGTCGCCATGGAAGGGACCCTGCTGGGCGTGCCGTCGATCGCCTTCAGCCTGGCCACCGTCAACGGTCAGAAGCCGATCTGGGACGCCGCCGCCGTTCATCTGCCGGACGTCATCCGCGCGCTTGCCGCGCGGAAATGGCCGGCCAATACGCTGATGAACGTGAACATTCCCAACCTGCCGCCGATCGAGATCCGTGGGATCAAGGCGGCCTCGCAGGGGCAGCGCAAACTGGGCGGCAATATCGTCGAGGGCAAGGACCCGCGCGGCCGGCCCTATTATTGGATCGGCCCGAACCGGGACGAGGATGCCACGCTGAAAGGCACCGACATCTGGGCGGTGTCGGAGGGCTACATCGCCGTGACGCCGGCGTTCCTGAACCTCACGCATCAGCCGGCGCTGGCCGATCTGGGAGAGCTGTTCCCGTGACCGGCCGCGCCAGCAAGCCCTCATCGGCCGCCGCGGCGCGGCTGATCGAGGAACTGCGGCGGGCCGGCATCGCCGACGAACGGGTGTTGGCCGCGATCGGCCGGGTGCCGCGCGACCAATTCGTGCCGGCGGCCTTCGTCGAGCATGCCTGGGACAATGTTCCGCTGCCGATCGGCCATGGCCAGACCATCAGCCAGCCGCTGGTCGTGGCGATGATGACCGTGGCGCTGCAAGTGACCGACCGGCACAAGGTGCTCGAGATCGGCACCGGCTCCGGCTACCAGACCGCGGTGCTGGCGCCGCTGTGCCGCCGGGTCTTCACCATCGAGCGTCATCAGGCCCTGCTGCATGAGGCGAACAAGCGGTTTGCGGCCTTGCGGCTCGGCAATGTGACGAGCCGGTTCGGCGACGGCACCAAGGGCTGGCTGGAGCCGGCGCCGTTCGACCGCATCCTGGTCACGGCGGCGGCGGCGAAGCTGCCGACCGCCCTGACCGACCTGCTGGCGCCCGACGGCGTGCTGGTGGCGCCCGTCGGCGAGGAGAAGGCGCCGCAGATGCTGGTCCGCGTCCGGCGGACCGCGGACGGTTTCGTGACCGAGGAATTGGGCGCCGTGCGCTTCGTGCCGCTGGTCGAGGGGCTGCCGCGAAACCCCGGGCGCGCGGTCGAGGCGACATCGACGTGAGCTACCGTCACGCCTGCATCGGCCTGTCGATGGCAACGCTGCTAGCGGCGTGCCACCAGTCGTCGACGCCTGCGCCGATCTATGACGGCGGTTCCGGCACGCTCAGGCCGTTGCCGAGCGCCGCGGTGCCGGTCAGCCAGGCTGGCATCCTGGAGACCGCGGGCGGACGGGTGACCGTGCAGCAGGGCGAGACGCTCTACGCCATCTCCCGCCGTTCCGGCGTGCCGGTCCGCTCGCTGATCGATGCGAACAACCTGCAGCCGCCGTACCGGGTGCAGGCCGGCCAGGTGCTGACCTTGCCGCGCACCCGCCAGCACATCGTGCAACAGGGCGAGACGCTCTACTCGGTCGCCCGGCGCTATGGCGTCGAGGCCGCGAGCCTGGCGCGCGAGAACCATATCGATCCGCCCTACACCATCAAGCTGGGGCAGCCGTTGCTGCTGCCGGCCCCGGTCGCCGAGGCGCCGCAGGTCGCAGCTGCCGCGCCGACTTCGGCCCTGTCGCCACCAGGAGTCGTGCCGCCGGGCGCCGCACCCGTCGCTAGCGTGCCGTTCGGGGCCGCGCCGGCCGCTTCTTCGGCCGGCGTCACGACCACTGTGCTGCCGCCCCCGCCGGCCGCAACCCCGCAGTCGCCGGCACCCGCGCCGGTGCCGCTGCCGCCGCCGCCGACGCTCCAGCCGCCGCCCCAGCAGCCACCGGCGGCCGGTGCGCCGCAGGTTTTGGCGCCGCCTCCGCCGCAGACGGCGACAGCACCGGTACCCCCGGTTCCTCCGCCCCTGCCGGCACGGCCGGTGCCGCTACCACCGCCGCCGGTTCTCGATGGCACCGACGAAGAGGCGCCGCCGGCTGCAAACGGCAAGGTCTCGCCGCCGGAGCCCGAAAGCGGTGCCGTGCCGGCCGCCCCCCAGGCGGCCCCGTCGCCGGCGGTTGCCGCTTTGGTCGATTCTCATCGTCCGCCGAGCGCGCCGCTGTTCAGCTGGCCGGTCAGCGGCCGCATCATCTCGACCTTCGGGCCGGCCGCGGGCGGAACCCACAACGACGGCATCAATATCGCGGCGCCGGAAGGCAGCACCGTGTCGGCGGCCGAGGGCGGCACGATCGCCTATGCCGGCAACGAGCTGCGCGGTTTCGGCAACCTGCTGCTGGTCAAGCACGACGGCGGCTGGGTCACCGCCTATGCCCATAACCAAGTGCTGCTGGTGAAGAAGGGCGATCGCGTCCGTCGCGGCCAGGCGATCGCCCGGGTCGGCAGCACCGGCGGCGTCGGCGCCCCGCAACTGCATTTCGAGCTGAGGAGCGGCACCAAGGCCGTCGATCCGTTGGATCACCTGCCGCAGCTAACCGCCGAGAACTGAGCCGGGCGGAGGTATCGGGGAACGCGCAAGCGCTTGATCTGTTGTTATCCATCGTCGCGGCATTAGCCCGACCAGGAACAATGGAGATCGAAAATGGCTAAGTCTTGGCTCGCCGGCATCGCCGGTCTGCTGCTGACCTCGGCCGTCGCGGTCGCCCAGGATGCGCCGATCAGTTCGTCCTCGACCACGACGACGACCCAGACCAATCCGGCCCCGGTCTATCAGGTCGCCCCGCCGACCACGACGACGACACGCGTCGATCGCTCAGCGTCGCAAGAGAACGGCATGCTGACCGAGCGGACCCGGACCTATCAGACCCAGACCCCGGCGCCGGCACCGACCGTCGTGGTGCCGATGACGACGACGACGGTCGAACGCACGGTCACGGTGCAACCGCGGTGAGGCGAACCCTCGTCGCATTCAAAGAAAAGCGGCGCGGCTCCCAGGAGCCGCGCCGCTTCGTCGGTTCGGGTAATGAGGATATCAATCGTCGCTCTTGTTGATGGTCGTCTGGGTCGTCGTCGTGCCGCTCGTTACCGGCGCCGGGGTGACGGTCGTATAGCCTGGGGTCGTGGTGGTGCGTGTCGTTTCGGTCTTGGTCACGGTCGGGTGTTCCTCGGTGACACAAGCGCCGAGGCCGGCGACCACGACGAGCGCCGCCAGCGGCATGAATAGACGGATGACGGAGTGGGTGTGCTCATGCATTCTCTGTTCCTCCGGATGATGTCCTTCGGATAGCAACCCCCGTCCGGCGAATTCGTTGCGTACTCTGCTTGGTTCCCGGCCGTTTAGCCTGCCGGTCTATTCGAGCTTATGGCGTCGGCGGCCGGCCAGATCCTGGATATACTGCCAGGCGACGCGGCCGGAGCGGCCGCCGCGGGTCACCGCCCACTCGTTCGCTTCGGCCGCCATGCTCGCATCGTCGATCTCGATGTCGTAGCGTTCGACATAGCCGCGGATGATCGCGAGGTACGTCTGCTGGTCGCAGGCGTGGAAGCCCAGCCACAGGCCGAATCGATCGCTGAGCGAGATCTTCTCCTCGACGGCCTCGCCCGGATTGACCGCCGAGGACCGCTCATTGTCGATCATGTCGCGCGGCATCAGATGGCGCCGGTTCGAGGTGGCATAGAGCACGACGTTCGCCGGGCGCCCCTCGATGCCGCCGTCGAGCACGGCCTTCAGCGATTTGTAGGCGGCATCGTCGTGATCGAACGACAGGTCGTCGCAGAACAGGATGAAGCGATGCGGCTCGACCCGAAGCTGGTTCAGGAGTCGGGGCAGGGATGGGATATCTTCGCGATGGATCTCGATCAGCTTGAGCTTGCCCGAGGCCTCCGCCGGCATCTCCGCCAGCACGGCGGCGTGGATCGCCTTCACGAGCGAGCTTTTGCCCATGCCGCGCGAGCCCCAGAGCAGGGCGTTGTTGGCCGGAAAGCCTGCGGCGAACTGTCGGGTATTCTCCAGCAGGATGTCGCGCACATGCTCGACACCGCGCAACAGGTCGAGATCGACCCGGCTCACCGCCGGCACCGCGACCAGCCGGTCGCTCTCGGCATGCCAGGAGAAGGCGTCGGTGAGCGCCAGGTCGACCGGCGGGGCCGGTGGCGGGGCCAGGCGGTCGAGCGCGTCGGCAATGCGCAGCAGCAGGAGATCGCGATCGGACGGAGGAGTCATGGGGTCACGAAACCGACGAATGAGAGGGCGGGCAGGGACGCTAGCATAGGTCCGAAGGGGCTGAAACCGGGCCTCGAACGAGGGGCAGGGATACAGCGGCACTCCCGGCCATTGCTCTTTGCCGTCCTTTCTCGTACCTATGCGCCCCTCCGGACGGCGATCCAGCCGCCGGCCTTTTCGGCTGCGCCGATACCGACCACCGCGTTCAGGAGTCCGCCTCGCATGTTGTTCTCGACCGCCTTCGCGCAAACCGCTGCTGGTGGCGGCAGCGATTTCCAGGCCCAGCTCGTCCAGTTCGCGCCGCTGATCATGATCGCGGCCGTGTTCTACTTCCTGCTGATCCGTCCGCAGCAGCAGCGGGCGAAGCAGCTGAAGACGGCGCTCGCGGCCCTGCGACGCGGCGACAAGATCGTCACCGCCGGCGGCATCATCGCCAGCGTCTCCCGCGTCATCAACGACGACGAGGTCGAGGCCGAGATCGCGCCGGGCGTGAAGGCGCGCGTGCTGCGCAGCACCATCACGACCATCCTCTCGAAGCCGGAACCGGCGGGCAAGGGCGGCAAGCCGGCCGAGACCAAGGATACGGCGACCCGGGCGATCGAAGGCGGGATCAGCGAGATCGACGCCGACGCAGAGGCCAACACCGACACGGCGGCGAAGAAGCGCCGCGCCAAGGCAGCGGCCAAGGCCACCGAAACCAAGGCCGCGGAAGCCGAAGCGACCGCAGACCAGGTTACCGAGACCAAGACCACCGAAACCAAGTCCACGGACAGCGCGAAGTAAGCGATGCTCAATTTCCAACCCTGGAAGACCTGGACGGTCATCGTCGTCTGCCTGTTGGGCGTGCTGCTGGCGCTGCCCAACGTGCTGTCGCAGCAGACGCTCGACGGGATGCCGTCCTGGGTTCCGACCCATCGGATCAGCTATGGTCTCGATCTGCAGGGCGGTAGCCATCTCCTGCTCGAAGTCGACCTGAAGTCCGTCACCAAGGAGCGCCTGCAAGGCGCGCTCGACGGGCTCAGGACCGCACTGCTCAAGGAGAAGATCGGCTACACCCAGCTCACCGCCGACGATGATCGTATCGTCGTAGCGCTGCGCGATGCCGCCGATGCCGACAAGGTCAATGGGTTGGTGAACCAGATCGACCCGGATCTCGCCATCACCACCGCGCCCGACGGCAAGCTCGACGTCGCCTATACCGCCCAGTCGATCGCCCAGCGCCGTACGGCAGCGGTCGATCAGTCGATCGAGATCATCCGTCGCCGCATCGACGAGACCGGCACCAAGGAGCCGACGATCCAGCGCGACGGTGAGGACCGCATCCTGCTGCAGCTGCCCGGCATCGACAATCCGGAGCATGTGAAGGAGCTGCTGGGCCGTACCGCCAAGCTGACGTTCCGGCTGGTCGACGAGACCACGAGCCCGGAGGACGCGAAGGCCGGCCATCTCCCCCCGGGCAGCGAGCTGATGTCGGGTGACGACGCCAGCGCCCAGCGCACCGGCCAGCCGGTCCAGTATGTCATCAAGAAGCGCGTCATGGTCGACGGCTCGACCCTGACCAACGCCTCGGCGACGTTCCAGGACAACCAGCCGGTCATCCAGTTCAAGTTCGACTCGGTCGGCGCCCGCCGCTTCGGCGACGCGACGCGCGAGAACGTGCACAAGCGCTTCGCCATCATTCTCGACAACAAGGTGATCTCGGCGCCGGTCATCAACGAGCCGATCACCGGCGGTTCGGGCATCATCTCCGGCAGCTTCACGGTGCAGAGCGCCAATGATCTCGCCCTGCTGCTGCGCGCCGGCGCCCTGCCAGCGCCGCTGACGATCCTCGAGGAACGCACGGTCGGTCCCGACCTGGGCGCCGATTCGGTCCGGGCCGGCACCACCGCCTGCCTGGTCGCGGTCGGCCTAGTCGGGCTGTTCATGATCGTGTTCTACGGGCTGTTCGGCATCTATGCGAACATCGCGCTGTTCTTCAACCTGTGCCTGCTGCTGGCGGCGCTCTCGACGCTCGGCGCCACCCTGACGCTGCCCGGCATCGCCGGCATTGCGCTCACCCTCGGCATGGCGGTCGACGCGAACGTGCTGGTCAACGAGCGCATCCGTGAGGAATCCCGGCACGGCCGCAGCGTGATCTCGGCGATCGACGCGGGCTTCAGCCGCGCCTATGCCACGATCATCGACGCCAACGTCACCCATCTGATCGCCGGCTCGCTGCTGTTCGAGCTGGGCTCGGGACCGGTCAAGGGCTTCGCGGTGACGCTCTGCCTCGGCATCCTGACCTCGCTCTTCACCACGATGCTGGTGTCCCGTCTCCTGGTCGTCTGGTGGCTGCGTCGCACGCGCCCCAAGGCGCTCCCGATCTAAGGTCAAAGCCATGCGCCCGCTTTTCGTCTTTCTGCACGAACCGCCTCACATCCCGTTCGTGAAGTTGCATACCCTGGGCTTCATCGTGTCGGTCCTGCTGACGCTCGCGTCGGTCGGTCTTCTGGCGACGCGCGGTCTCAATTTCGGCATCGACTTCCGCGGCGGCATCGTGATGGAAGTGAAGGCGCCGGGCGGGTCGGCCGACCTCGAGGCCATGCGTTCCAAGCTCAATGGCCTGGGGCTCGGCGAAGTGGCGCTGCAGAGCTTCGGCGCGCCCGATGACGTCCTGATCCGCCTGCCGCGGCAGCCGGGCGACGATGCCGCCCAGCAGAAGGGCGTCGAGACCGTGCGCAATTCGCTGGGCACGACCTACGAATACCGCCGGACCGAAGTGGTCGGCCCGAAGGTCGGTGGCGAGTTGATCCATGCCGGCACGGTCGCGACCGTGCTCGCGATCCTGGCGATCGCCGCCTATGTCTGGTTCCGCTTCGAGTGGCAGTTCGGCCTGGGCGCCGTGATCTCGACCTTCCATGACGTGATCACGACGCTCGGGTTGTTCTCGCTACTGCAGCTCGAATTCAACCTGACGACCTTGGCCGCGATCCTGACCATCGCTGGCTATTCGATCAACGACACGGTCGTGATCTACGACCGCGTGCGCGAGACCATGCGCAAGTTCAAGCAGATGCCCTTGGGCGGCGTGATCGACCTCAGCCTGAACGAGACCCTGTCGCGCACGGTGCTGACTTCGTCGGTGACGGCGGTGGCGGTGCTGGCGCTGCTGCTGTTCGGCGGCGAGGTCATCCGCGGCTTCAGCGCGGCGATGCTGTGGGGCATCGTGATCGGCACCTATTCCTCGCTATTCATCGCGGCCCCGCTGCTGCTCCATGTGAAGCCGCGCCGCGGCGGCGAGAAGGGCGAGCCCGCCGCCGTTGCCGGGGCGAAGCCGACCAAGGCCTGAGCGCTTAAGCCATGGACGTGACACCGGTCATCCCCGCGGGCAAGCAGGTGCTGGAGCGCTACGGCACCGACGGCTTCCGCGTCAGCGGCGTGCTGTTTGCCGGCGCGATCCTGCTGTTTCCCGACGAGACGCGGGAATGGGCGCCACGGCGGATGGCCGAGGTGACCGAGGACAGCCTCGATCCGGCCATCGCCCATGGCGAGGTCGAGATCCTGCTGCTCGGCTGCGGCCGCCGCATGGCGATGGTGCCGGCGGCGCTGCGCGCCCGGCTGAAGCAGGCCGGCATCGTCATCGATGCAATGGACACGGGCGCTGCCTGCCGAACCTATAGCGTGCTCTTGGGCGAGGGACGGCGCGTCGCCGCCGCCCTGCTGCCGGTAGCGGCCGAGTAGACCGACGCGGCACCTGCCTGATTAATGACACGGGGCCCTGCCGGTGCAACGCCGCATCGGCCGTCGTATGTCTTCTGTTGGGTCGATAATAACGATCCGGACTTGAGGACATTCGAAATGGATACGCATTCAGCGGCCCGTCGAAATCGAACTCTCGTCGCCTTGGTGGGTGGGCTCATGCTGTTCGCCGCAGCCGGTGTCGGCGCCACGCCGTGCCAGCCGGGCAGTGTCGATGACGATAATTGGCACACCGAGGCCGATCGTCCCCTGGCCATCCAGCAGCAGCTTCGCGACCGCGACGAAATTCTGGCGAGCATCGCCACCAGGCCCGAGCGCGAACAGGTCTACGTGCCGCAGTCGCCCCTGTCGATCGCGCCGCCCGAACAATATATCGACAGCGCCTACCAGACCGCCGGCGTCGATCGCCGACCCTGACGCGGCACAAAAGAAAAGGCGCCCGGCCAGCGATGGCCGGGCGCCTTCCGTTTGTCCGGGAGGGCCGCGGAATCAGGCCTTCGCCAGGTTCTCGGCGACGAAGTCCCAGTTCACCAGCTTGTCCAGGAAGGTCTGGACGAAGTCGGGACGGCGGTTCTGGAAGTCGAGGTAGTAGGCATGCTCCCAGACGTCGACCGTCAGCAGCGCCTTCTGGCCGTTGACCATCGGCGTCACCGCGTTCGCGGTCTTGACGATCTTGAGCTCGCTGCCGTCCAGCACGAGCCAGGCCCAGCCCGAACCGAACTGGCCGACCGCAGCGGCCTTGAAGGCTTCCTTGAACTTGTCGAGGCCGCCGAAGGTCTTCTCGATCTTGTCGGCGAGCGCCCCGGTCGGCGCGCCGCCGCCATTGGGCTTCATGCAATGCCAGAAGAAGGTGTGGTTCCACACCTGGGCGGCGTTGTTGAATACGCCGACCTTGGACTCGTCCTTGGCGGACGCGAGGATGATCTCCTCGAGCGACTGGGATGCCGCCGGCGTGTCCTTCACCAGATTGTTCAGGTTGGTGACATAGGCCTGGTGATGCTTGCCGTAATGGAAGTCGAACGTCTGGGCCGACATATGCGGCTCGAGGGCGTTCTTCGGGTACGGCAGAGGGGGAAGCTCGAATGCCATGGAGACCTCGTTCGGTAGGTTCCGAAAGAATGGAACGGCGCCGCTCGGATGGGGACTGCACGCCGGTATAGAAACAGCCGGGCGCCGGAACCGATCCACCCGCGGGCGCGGGTCGGTTTGGGTCATCGGCCGATGACCTGCCATAGGAGATATGTTGCGGCGGCCGGCTTTGGAAGCGAAAAGGAAAGCACCTCAACGCTTTCTGTCAAATCGGACCCCGCCTGATGCCGCCCCGCACCGCCGAACCCGCCACCTCGATCGAACTCGTGCGGCGCCACGATCACGACCGCTTCCTCGCCTCGCTGTTCCTGCGGGCCGACCGGCGCCCAGCCGTGTGGGCGCTGCTCGCGTTCAATCTGGAGATCGCGCGGGTGCGCGAGGTGGTGAGCCAGCCGATCATCGGCCAGATCCGCCTGCAATGGTGGCGCGACGCGATCGACGAGATCTATACCGGCAAGCCGCCGCGGCGGCATGAGGTGGTCGAGCCGCTGGCGGCAGCGATCGAAGCGCACCGGCTGACGCGCACCCATTTCGTCGCGCTGATCGACGGCCGCGAGTTCGACCTGGGCGACGAGCCGCCCGCGACGCTTGCCGCCCTCGAACGCTACCTCGAAAAGACCTCGTCGCGGCTGATCGATCTCCAGCTGGAAATCCTCGGCGTCGAGGCGCCGGCCGCCTTCGAGGCAGCGCGTGCCGTGGGCGTCGCCTGGGGTTTGGTCGGCCTTGCCCGGGCCCTGCCGTTTCACGCCGCACACGGCCGGCTCTACCTGCCGGCCGATCTGATGGCCGAGGCCGGCGTCGATCGGGATGCGCTGCTCGCCGGCAAGGGTGGGCGCGCGGTCGCTTCGGTGATCCGGCGGCTGGCCGGTCGCGCGAACGAGCTTCTGGCGGAGGTGCGGCGCCTGCGGTCGGACGTGCCCCGTGCGGCGATCCCGGCGCTGCTGCCGGCCCGGACGGCACGGCTCTATCTTCGGCGGCTCGCGCGCGCCGGCTTCGACCCGTTCGATCGGCGCGTGAATGCCCCCGACCCCTGGGCGGTCCTGCGGCTTGCCGCGGCACGGTATTTTGGCGCTCTCTCGTAAGGGGGACGGCCGCTTCCTCGATGCGTGCGGCGATGCTTCAGCTTTACCGATCGGTACCGGCTCGTGCTACCTCTTGATCCGGTGAAGCCGTGAACCGGATCGAGCGATGCGCGTAGGGGGGCTGTTGGCAGTCGTCTTGGGCTTGGCGCTGGCCGGCTGCATGCCGTCGCCACCGCCGCCCGGAACGGCCGCCGGCCCGGCCGAGCCCGAAAGGCCGGTTGACCGTGACCGGGCCCAGCTCTGGTGGGTGCCCGTGCGACCCTACCTGGACACCAGCGCCACGTACCTGCTCGAGACCATGGTCTATCGGCCGCCGGGCCCGGGGCCGTTTCCACTCGTTTCCATCAATCATGGCCTGCCGGTTGACAAGACGCGCCTGCGCGCCACCAGGCCCGGATTCGAGTCGGCGGCGCATTGGTGGGTCGAGCGCGGGTACGCGGTCGCGGTGCCGCTCCGGCGCGGCTTCGGCCGCTCGCAGGGCGAGCTCGCTGAAACGGCCGGGTTCTGCGATGCCGAGGATTTCGATACCGACGCCTATATCGCCGCGGGCGATATCAAGGGCGTCATCCGCTATCTCGCCGCCGAGCCCTTCGTCGATCCGCACCGGATCGTCATCGTCGGGCAATCGGTCGGCGGGTTCGCGAGCCTGGCCGTCGCGGCCGATCCGCCCGAGGGCGTGGTCGCCGTCATCGACTTCGCCGGCGGCATCGGGGGCTACGGCAATAATGAGATCTGCGGCGGCCAGAAGACCCTGATCGAGGCCGCGAGACGGCTCGGCGAACGCGCCAAGCTGCCGGAACTGTGGCTGTTCGCGACCAACGATCGCTGGTTCGGGCGCGTCGCCAAGCCCATGTTCGCGGCCTATCGGGCCGGAACCAAGGCGCCAATCGATTTCGTCGAACTGCCGCCCTTCGAGTTCGACGGCCATGCGACGCTCTATCGCGCCGATCCGGAGATCTGGGCATCGGCGGTGAGCGCGTTTCTCGATACGGTGCCGGCGCTGGCCAAACCCGCCCGCTGAGCCTTCGAGGGAGTCGATATCTTGGGTGAGCGCTTCATTCCCGCCGTGTTCATGCGCGGCGGCTCCAGCAAGGGCATCGTCGTGCGCGGCCGGGACCTGCCGGCGGCTCCGGCGGAGCGGGACCGGGCACTGCTGGCGATCATGGGCAGTCCCGACCCCTATGGCCGGCAGCTCGACGGTATGGGCGGCGGGCTCTCGTCCGTGTCGAAGGTCGTGATCATCGATCCGCCGAGCCGCCCCGACGCCGACGTCGACTATCTCTTCGCCCAGGTCGCGGTCGACGAAGCCGTGGTCGACTATGGCGCCAATTGCGGCAACATGTCCGCGGCGGTCGGTCCCTATGCGGTCGAGCACGGGCTGGTGGCGACCCAGGATGGCGAGGCGCTGGTCCGCATCAACCAGCTCAACACCGGCAAGATCATCCATGCGCGCTTCGCGGTCGCGGACGGCAAGGCGGTGACGGCAGGCGATCTCGCCATCGCCGGCGTCGCCGGGACGGGCGCGCGCATCCGGCTCGATTTCCTCGATCCCGGCGGGGCCGTGACCGCCGCCCTGCTGCCGACTGGCCATGTCGTCGACCGGGTCGAAAGTGCTGATTTCGGCGCGATCGACATGACCCTGCTGGATGCGAGCAACGCCGCCGCCTTCGTCCGGGCGACCGACATCGGCCTGACCGGCGCCGAATTGCCGGAGGCGATCGAGGCTATCCCCGGCCTGATGGCGAAGCTCGACCGGCTGCGCCGGCAGGCCGGCGTGCTGATGGGCCTGGCGGACCGGCCGGAGGCGGTCGGGCCGTCGAACCCGCGCCTGGTCATCGTCGCCACGCCGGCGCCGTTCCAGACCCTGAGCGGCGAGACGGTCCAGGCGGCGGCGCATGATGTCGGCGTGCGCATGCTCAACATGGGGCGCGTCCACCGGGCGATTGCGCTCACTACGGCCATGGGCGTGGGCATCGCCTGCCGGATCGAGGGGACGGTCGCCCAGCAACTGACCGTCGCGACCGGCAGCGCCGATGAGGTCCGCGTCGGCAACCCGTCGGGCGTCGTCTCGGTCGGCGCGGAAGTGCGGCGGACGAGCGACGGCTGGGTGTGCGACAGCGGCGTCGTCTATCGGACCGCGCGCACCCTGATGCGCGGCGAGGTCGCCATCCGCGAAGGCTGAATTATTCGGCCGCGGCCCGGTTGGCGCCGAGCCAGCCATCGAGGTCGGCGAGCGCGCGGCGCGCGAGCGCCGGCTTGCGCTCGGCCTTGGCCTTCGGAATCTCGGCCAGGGGCGGGAACAGGCCGAAATTGACGTTCATCGGCTGGAACGTCTCGGCGTCGGCACCGCCGGTGATATGGGCGACGAGCGCGCCGAGCGCGGTCGTCGGCGGCGGAGCGGCGAGCAGACCGCCCTTGCGCTCGGCGGCGGCCATCCGCCCGGCGACCAGCCCGATGGCGGCGGATTCGACATAGCCCTCGACCCCGGTCACCTGGCCGGCAAAGCGCAGGCGCGGATCTGCCTTCAGGCGCAGCTGACCGTCCAGCACCTTGGGGCTGTTGAGGAACGTGTTCCGGTGCAAGCCGCCGAGGCGCGCGAACTCGGCCTTTTCCAGGCCCGGGATGGTGCGGAAGATCCGGATCTGGTCGGCATATTTCAGCTTCGTCTGGAATCCCACCATGTTGTAGAGCGTGCCCAGCGCATTGTCCTGGCGCAGTTGGACCACGCCATAGGGCTTCACGCCATTATGCTTGTTGGTGAGCCCGATCGGCTTCATCGGGCCCCAGCGCAGGGTCTCCGCACCGCGCCCGGCCATGACCTCGATCGGCAGGCAGCCCTCGAAATAGGGCGTGTTCTGCTCCCATTCCTTGAACTCGGTCTTCTCGCCGGCCATCAGCGCCTCAATGAAGGCGTAATACTGGTCGCGATCGAGCGGGCAGTTGATGTAGTCGCGGCCGGTGCCGCCGGGACCGGGCTTGTCGTAGCGCGACTGGAACCAGGCGACCTCGAGGTCAATCGTCTCGGTATGGACGATCGGCGCGATCGCATCGAAGAAGGCCAAGGAGGCCTCGCCGGTGAGGCCCAGCACCGCCTCGGCCAGCGCCGGCGAGGTCAGCGGCCCGGTCGCGACCACGACGCTGTCCCAGTCGGCCGGCGGCAATCCTGCGATTTCCTCGCGCGCGATCGTGACCAGCGGATGCGCCGTCAGCGCGGCCTCGACCGAAGCCGAGAACGCCTCGCGATCGACCGCCAGCGCGCCGCCGGCCGGGACCTTGTGCTTGTCGGCGGCAGTGAGGATCAGCGAGCCCGAGCGGCGCATCTCCTCATGCAGCAATCCCACCGCATTGGTCAGCGGCTCGTCGGAACGGAAGGAGTTGGAGCAGACCAGCTCGGCCAGTCCCTGGGTCTGGTGCGCCTCGGTCTTGCGGACCGGCCGCATCTCGTGCAGCACGGCCGGCACGCCGGCCTCCGCTAGCTGCCACGTCGCCTCGCTGCCGGCGAGACCGCCGCCGATCACATGCACCGGACGAAGCTCGACCATCGTTGACACCGCTCCAAACTCTCGAAAAATCCCGCTGATTTTATGCGATCGGCCGGGCGATGTGCAGCCGGAAGGCTGCAGGGCCGCCCTGCGGGCGGTCAGGCCGGCCTGGTGCGCCCGAACAGGCCGAGCAATCGCCCATCGATGCAGGCGAGGCCAAGGCCGATCATCACCATGCCGAGGAAGGCGCTGGGCTGGACCTGTTCGCCGAGCACCAGCCAGCCGAGCAGCAGCGCGCTGATCGGCAGCAGGAACGTCACCAGCAGCAGGTTGGTGGCGCCGGCGACGGCCAGGATGCGGAAATAGAGCATGTAGGCAAGGGCGGTGCTCAGCAGCGCGATGCCGATGAGCGCCGCCCAGGCGGCCTCGTTCGGCATCGGCAATGTCCACGGCCGGTCGACGAGCGCCGCCAGCGGCAGCAGGACCAGCGTGCTGGCGGTGATCTGTCCGGTCGCGACCTTGATCGGCGCGATGCCTTTGAACCGGCGGCCATAGAGCCCGGCCAGGCCATAGACGAAGGCGGCGGCGAGGCAGGCAAGCTCCCCAGGCAGATCCTGGGCGCCGAGCCCGGCCAGCGCGTCCGGCCCGATCAGCACCGCGACGCCGGCAAAGCCGAACAGCACGCCGGCACCACGGCTCCAGGTCAGCTTCTCGTTGGCGGTCAGCACATGGGCGGTCAGCACGGCGAAGACCGGCGTCGTCGCGTTCAGGATTGACGCGAGCCCGCTCGATATCCGGGTCTCGCCGAATACGATGAGGGTGAAGGGAACGACGTTGTTGAGCAGCCCCATGACCAGGAACGCGCCCCAGGTGCCGGGTGCCGTCGGCATCGGATCGCGCCGGGCGGCGAGGTAGAGGTTGAGTGCCGCAGCGGCGATGCCGACCCGGCCCAGCACGATGGTGAAGGGCGGCAGGCTCTCGACCAGGACCTTGAAGAAAAAGAACGAGCCGCCCCATAGCGCCGAGAGTGCCAGCAGCAGGACCCATTCGGCGGTGCCCATGCGAAGCGGGCTGGTCGGAGCGGAGGACATGAGCAACTTCTTCTTTAGGGGCAGGCGCGGCGAGTGTGCGGGCGGAGCGGGGCCGCCCGCTACCGGTTTGTTGCTGTTGAATTCGATATCATTCGTACACAAACGATCAGACTTGATCCGCCGGCCGGCTTGGCGCACAGTCTTCGGCGGCAGGAGGGGCAACAGAGTGACAAGCTCGGCCTCGGTACGGATTGCTGACCGCCGCGGCGGCCCGGACCCTTCGGTTCGGCGCCTTCGGCAAGGGAGGTTTCGACCGGTATGCGGACAATGCTCGCGCTCGGCTTCGGCCTGACTTTCGAGGATCTTTATCGGCGGGACGGTCTCATCCGCCTCGACCAGGCATTCACGGATCGGTTGAAGGACCGTGATCCGGCCCTGTTCAACCGGCTGATGGCCGGCCGCGCCGCGCCAGACGAGATGGCGGGCAAGGACGAATCGGAGCTGCTGATCGACGCGGCATCGCATCTCGAAGATTTCATCGGCACGCTGTTCGGCATCGAGGGCGAGCTGGCGGCGCTGCAGGCGCGCCACGATGCCCTGGCGCCGCTCTATCGGGTGAAGCGCCTGTTCGTGCAGCGCCGGGCAGTCAAGGGCGTCAGCGCCGAGCAGGCCGCGGCACTCGACGGGCCGGCGCTCGCCGCCGACCTCGAGGCGCTGATGGGCGAGCCGCTGACCGAGGCCACCTTCGCCACCCATGTCGAGCGCTGGACGGCGGACGAGGCGGCCCATGCGGCCGAGCTGGACCTGGCGCTCCGCTATGCTCAATGGGCGACCCTGTCCGAGGCCGGCCGGGCCCGACACAAGGCCGGCCTGCTGTTCAAGGTGCCGCACAAGCTCGATCCGGCCCATCTGGTGCCGGTCGAAACCGTGACCATTGACGGCGTCGCCATGCAGCGTCTGCCGGAGACGCGCTGGCGCCGACGCGAGGGCTTCGGCCTGACCGACCCGGGCATGGACCTAGCCCATGGGCTCGACCAGGCGAACTACTGCATCTGGTGCCACAACCAGGGCAAGGACAGCTGCTCCAAGGGCCTCAAGGAAAAGGACGGCGGCTTCAAGTCGAGCACGTTCGGCGTGCCGCTGGCCGGCTGCCCGCTCGAGGAGAAGATCTCCGAGATGAACCTGGTGAAGTCGCGCGGCCTGGCGGTCGGCGCGCTCGCCATCGTCACCATCGACAATCCCATGGCCGCCGCGACCGGTCACCGCATCTGCAACGACTGCATGAAATCCTGCATCTACCAGAAGCAGGAGCCGGTCGACATTCCCCAGGTCGAGACGCGCAATCTCAAGGACGTGCTCGACTTGCCCTGGGGCTTCGAGATCTACGGGCTCCTGACCCGCTGGAATCCGCTCAACCTGCGCCGCCCGCTGCCGCGGCCTGAGAGCGGCTACAAGGTGCTGGTCGTTGGGCTGGGGCCGGCCGGCTTCACGCTCGCGCATCACCTGATGAACGACGGCCATCATGTGGTTGCGGTCGACGGGCTGAAGATCGAGCCGCTGGACGAGGAAATCTCGGGTGTTTCGGCGCTCGGCGACGCCGTGCCGTTCCGCCCGATCCGCGATGTGGCGGAGCTTTATGAGCATCTGGGCGACCGGGTCATGGCCGGCTTCGGCGGCGTCGCCGAATACGGCATCACTGTGCGCTGGAACAAGAATTATCTGAAGCTCATCCGGCTGCTGCTCGAACGGCGGCGCGAATTCGCCATGATGGGCGGCGTGCGCTTCGGCGGCACGCTCACCATCGACCGTGCGTTCGAACTGGGATTCGACCATGTGGCGCTATGCGCGGGCGCCGGCCGGCCGACGGTCATTCCCATGGTGAACGGGCTTGCCTCCGGCGTGCGCCAGGCGTCGGATTTCCTGATGGCGCTGCAGCTGACCGGCGCCGCCAAGCCGGATTCGATCGCCAACCTGCAGGTCCGCCTGCCGGTGGTGGTCATCGGCGGCGGCCTGACCGCGATCGATACGGCAACGGAGTCGCTCGCCTATTATCCGGTCCAGGTCGAGAAGTTCCTGACGCGCTACGAGACCCTGGTCGCCGAGCGCGGCGTCGAGGCGGTGCGGGCCGACTGGCGGGTACCCGAGACCGAGGCGGCCGAGGAATTCATCGCCCACGCCAAGGCGATCCGGGCGGAGCGCGCGGCGGCGGCGGCCGAGGGGCGGGCACCGCGCCTCATTGAACTGATCAACGGCTGGGGCGGCGTCACCATGGCCTATCGCCGGCGCCTGATCGATGCGCCCAGCTATACGCTCAATCACGAGGAGGTGGCGCTGGCGCTGGAGGAGGGCATCCGCATCGCCGAATGCCTGTCGCCGGCCGAGATCGAGATCGACGAGTGGGGCCAGGCGCGCGGCATCACCATGACGCCCCATGTGGTCGACGAAGCCGGCCGGCTGGGACCCTCGGACGCGACGGTCATGCTGCCGGCGCGCACGGTGCTGATCGCCGCCGGCACCCAGCCCAATACCGTGCTCGGCCGCGAGGACCCGGCCAACATCATGCTCGACGGCCGCTATTTCCAGGCCTGCGACGAGACCGGCCAACCGGTCAAGCCGCAGAAGAGCGCCAAGCCCGGCGCGGTGCATGTGCTGATGAGCCTGCGCCTCGATGGACGGGCGATCAGCTTCTTCGGCGATCTGCACCCCTCCTACGCCGGCAATGTCGTGAAGGCCATGGGCAGTGCCAAGCAGGGCTATCCGACCGTGAGCCGCGTGCTGGCCCGCCGCGCCGCCGCCGGGCCTGCGCCCGCGGAATTGGCCCGAATCATGAACCGGGGACTGCGGCCGACGGTCGATGCCGTGACGCGCCTGACGCCGACCATCGTCGAGGTGTCGGTCCGGGCGCCGTTCGCGGCCGAGGCGTTCGAGCCCGGCCAGTTCTACCGGCTGCAGAACTACGAGACGCGCGCGCGCTCGGTCGAGGGCACGCGGCTCGCCATGGAGGGGCTGGCGCTGACCGGCGCCTCGGTCGACAAGCGCAACGGATTGCTGTCGACCATCGTGCTCGAGATGGGCGGCTCGTCCGATCTGTGCGCGCTGTTGAAGCCGGGCGAGCCGGTCATCCTGATGGGGCCGACCGGCACGCCGACGGAGACGCCGGCCGGCGAGACGGTGCTGCTGGTCGGCGGCGGCCTCGGCAATGCCGTGCTGTTCTCGATCGGCCAGGCGCTCCGCGCCCAGGGCTCGCGCGTCGTCTATTTCGCCGGCTACAAGCGCATGATCGACCGGTACAAGGTCGACGAGATCGAGCGCGCGGCCGATCTCATCGTCTGGTGCTCGGACGAGGGACCGGGCTTCGAGCCGGGGCGTCCGCAGGACCAGAGCTTCGTCGGCAATATCGTCGAGGCCATGCGCAGCTATGCCGCGGGCGAGCTGGGGGTGCCGGCGATCCCGTTCAACGAGGTCGACCGCATCGTCGCGATTGGCTCCGACGGCATGATGAACGCGGTCGCGCGTTCCCGGCACGGTGTGTTGCAGCCGTTTCTCCGGCCGGACCATCATGCGGTCGGCAGCATCAACTCGCCGATGCAATGCATGATGAAGGAGATCTGCGCCCAGTGCCTCCAAGTCCATAAGGACCCGGCGACCGGGGCGGAGACCGTGGTGTTCTCCTGCTTCAACCAGGACCAGTCGCTCGACCGCGTCGACTTCGCCAGCCTGCGGACGCGGCTTAGTCAGAACGGCGTGCAGGAGAAAGTGACCCGCCAGTGGATCGACCGCTGCCTGCATCAGATCGGCTCGCGGCCGGCCGCGGCGGCGGAGTAGGGAGCGCGCCGGCGCTCAGGGGCTTTGGCGCGCCTGCTTGCGCATCTGGCGCAGCTTCATGCTGTGGGCGGCAATCGATTCGGACGGCTCCACCTCGGCCTGCGCCTGCACGCCGTCGGTCTCCGTCGGGGCTGCATCACGATCCCCGAGCGTGAGGGTGACTTGCTGGTCGTTCTGGCCGAGCAACACCGCGCGCGGCATGATCTTCACCACTTGCCAATCGAGCACCTGGCCATTGAGCTTCACCGTCTCGACACCAGGGCGGCCGGCGAGTTCGATCAGGGCCGCCATATAGCCGGGTGAGATGATCGTGCCGGTCAGGCACATCGGCGGCGCATCCGGCGGCGGCGCGCAATCCGCCCGCGCCGATCCCGAAGCGAGCGCCATTGTCGCCATCAATATTGCAATATTCGCGAGGCCCATCAGCCGTCTCATGACGTCGTTCCATTAATCATTCAAAGGGCCCAAAGCCCGGATGGTCATCATTCGCCAACAATCGCGAGTGTGCCTCGGGGAGCGGCAGGGACAAAATGCCACGGAGCGTCCCGCAAGCCGACGAACATTGCGGATTCGATACCAGTCGGGAAGCTCGAGTGTCGTGTCATACGCGGTTGTCATGGTAAATTCATGACCTGTCGATGGATTTCCCGCTTAAGCACTGACCCTTCTGAGGAAGGCGGCCGGGGGAAGCGATGCGGCATCCTGTTTTCATCAGCATCTTCGCGGGCCTGGGCCTAGGCCTGACCCAGGCGGCATGGGCGGATGCGGCTGGCCAGGCGCCCGGCGTCGCATTCGATCCGACCTCGACACCGCAGGCGCCCTGCGGCATCGGCACGCCGCCGCGCGGCCATTTCCCGCCCGAGCTATCGCTTGCCGACCGGCCCGACGGCGTCCGGCTGACCGTCCGGCAGGACGCCCAATCGCTGTGCTACGTCTTCGGCAACGATGCCGAAGCGCCGGTGCTCAGGGTCCGGCAGGGGGCGGAAATGACCGTCACGCTCAGGAACGAGATCACCGATCCGCAGGCGATCTCGAATTTCCTCGCCATCAACAAGCTCGAGACGCCGAACGACGGCGTGCCGGCGGCAAAGGGGATCTATCCGGTCCGAGCCGGCATGCGCCATCCCGCAACCGGCATGACCAACCTGCATGTTCACGGCTTCGCCGTGCCGCCGGTGGTGCCGCAGGACGAGGTGCTGATGACCTGCACCGATCCGGCGGTCGGCGCGCCGGTCTGCAGCCACCGCGAGTTCACCTATCGCTACGAGATCCCGGCGACCATGCCGGCCGGGCTCTACTGGTACCACCCGCACGTCCATGGCGAGGTCCAGGCGCAGATGCTGATGGGCCTCAGCGGCGCGATCGTCGTCGAGGGGCCGGAGGACGACGCCCGCCGCGCCGCGGGCATCGAGGACCGGATCTTCATCGTCCGCCAGGTTCAGGATCTCGATAGTGCCGGGGCGGAGGAAAGCCCGCCGCCGGTGCCCGCTGCCACGACCGCGCCGCAGCGTCTGGCGCCGCCCAGGCTCGGCGGCGCCATCGACACGGCGCACGAGGTCGGCTGCTCGAACACCACCGGTCTCGACGAACTGACCTTGAACGGAGCCCCGATCGTCGACGGCCGCCAGCCCGACAGTGCGCTGGCGCCGCTCCAGATCACCGCGGGCACCCGGCAGCTCTGGCGGTTCGTCAATGCCGCCACCGATGCCTTCCTCGATCTGGCGCTGCTCGACGAGCAGGGCCAGCCCCTGCCGATCGAGGTCGTGGCCCGGGACGGTGCACCCCTGACCGACGATGCCGGCCATGGCCTGCACCCGGGGCTGACCAAGGCGCCGCAATTCGTGCCGCCGGCCGGCCGCGTCGAGTTCCTGGTGACGGCCCCCAAGGCCGGCGGCAAGGCCTATCTCGTCAGCCACGCCGTCGATACCGGCTGCTCCGGCGATATCGTGCCCGAGCGGCGGCTGGCGGTGCTGACCTCGGTGCCGGCAGCGCCGACAGCCGTGGCGGCAGCTCCAGCGGCACCGGCGCCGTCGGTCGCTGCTACGCCCGATTTCTTCTCAGGCGTGCTGGCCCACGAGCCCGACCGACGCCGCGTCATCGCCTTCGCCGAATATCCGCGCCGCGGCACCGACGACCAGACCGACTACTACATCGTGGAGCGCAAGCGCGGCGCCGAGTTGCGGCCTTACGAGATGGGCACGCCGCCGGTCATCACCGTCAAGGCCGGCACGACCGAGGAATGGCTGGTCGAGAACTGGACCAACGAGCTTCATGCCTTCCACATGCACCAACTGCATTTCCGCACGCTGGAGGTCGACGGCAAGGCGCTGGCCGAGCCGCCGCTGCTCGACGTCGTGACCGTGCCCTATGCCCATGTCGACGACGACGGCATGCTCGTTCCCGGCCGCGTCAGGGTCAGGATGCGCTTTCCGGCCGAACTGGCCGGCGACATCCCGTTCCACTGTCATCTGGTGGATCACGAGGACAATGGCATGATGGCGGTCCTGCGCGTCGAGCCCGCCACCGGCGCCAGGCCGGTCCTCAAATCCGAACTGCTGCCGGACTGGCTTTCAGGCGGGCAGCCGCCGATCTGCCGTGCCGCCGCGTCGGACGAGAACGGCGCCGTCAAGCAGGACTGAGCGCCGGCCGTGGTGCGACGCCGTGCCGCAACCTCAGGATGTTGTCACAATCGCATGTGTTATGAGCCGTTGCGTGTGCGCGCATAAGGGAAATCCTGGGATTTTGAAGGATTCGGAGTACGAAGTCGGCGACTGTGTCAAAGAGTGGATGAAATAAATCGGTCCGAACGCTGTCATATCTAAAAAATAGGCTCCCCTCCGTATCCGCACCACTCAGGGGAAGGAATACTTTACATGGATCGCAAAATGAAACGACGGCGGCTCGGCGCTCTTCTCGGCGTGTCGCTCGTGGCACTCGCCGGCGCCGGCTACGCTTCGGCCGAAAGCGATGCGCGCAATCCGGATCAGGCCGACAAGGTCAAGACGACCAGCCCGATCAAGCATGTCATCGTCGTGATCGGCGAAAACCGCGGCTTCGATCACACCTTTGCCACGTACCGGGCGAAGCGCGGCCAGACGGTGAACAATCTCCTGGCCCAGGGCATCATCAACGCCGACGGCACGCCGGGCCCGAATTTCCAGAAGGCCCAGCAGTTCAGCGCCCCGGGCCAGAACCAGGCCTATTTCATCGGCGTCGACAAGAAGGACAAGGTGCCGTTCGTCTCCTTGCCGGGCCCCGACACCAATGGCGCGCCGCAGACCACCAGCACCACGGGCGCGCCGTTCGCCAGCCAGGCCCTCGCGAATATCGAGCCCGATCTGGAACAGGACGACAAGGCGCTGCTGACGACCGGCTTCACCGGTCTGCCGAAGGGGCCGGACGGCCGCATCTCGGGCCGTCCGCAATATGCGGCCGGCATCCCGAACGGCCCGTATCAGATCAGCGGCCCCAACGGCTCGGCGGCGTCGCGTGCGGCCGGCGGCGACGAGGACATCACCGACGACGACTATACCGGCGACACGACCCATCGCTTCTATACCAACTGGCAGCAGTCGGACTGCGCGGCCGATGCCGAGCACATGTCCAAGGCCAATCCGTCAGGCTGCCTCCAGGATCTGTTCCCCTGGGTGATGACCACCTATAAGGGCGGTGCCGACGAGGGCGTGGGCAACTCGATGGCCTTCTACAACAACCAGGACGAAGACGCGGCGTTCCTGGCGGACCTCGCCAACAACTTCACCCTTGCCGACAACATGCACCAGTCGGTGTGGGGTGGCACCGCCGTTCAGCACATCGCGCTCGGCACGGCCGACGCGATCTATTGGACCGACGGCCAGGGCAATCCGGCCGTGCCGACCCCGGCCAGCCTGATCGCCAATCCGAACCCGGTGCTCAGCGGCCAGAAGACCGTGAACCAGTACACGGTCGACGGCAATTTCAGCAAATGCGCCGACTATTTCCAGCCCGGCGTCGGGCCGATCATCGACTATCTGACTGCGCAGCACACCAGCGCGAATTGCGAAGCCGACCATTATTACATGCTCAACAACACCAACCCGGGCTTCCTGCCGAATGGCGCGCTCGCGGCTGCCGGCACCGTTCCGCCGTCCCCGGTCCGCACGATCGGCGACGCGCTCAATGACAAGAACATCTCCTGGGCCTATTACGGCGGCGCCTACAATGCCGCCGTACGGCTGTCGAACCTCGCGGTTCAACTGAACCCGACCGCGCCGAACCTCTCCGCCGCGGCGGCGCAGGACCCGGCGGACGCGATCGGCCTCGCCTATTGCCAGATCTGCAACCCGTTCCAGTACGCCTCCTCGATCATGGCCGACGCGACCGTGCGTTCCGCGCACATGAAGGATGTGTCCGATCTCGACGCGGCCATCGCCGGCAGCACGCTGCCGGCCGTGTCGTTCGTGAAGCCCGACGGGCTCTTGGACGGTCATCCGGCTTCGTCCAAGGTCTCGCTGTTCGAGGGCTTCGTCCGCGACATTCTCGATCGCCTCGACGCGAACCCGAAGCTGAAGGCCGAAACGGCCGTCCTCATCACCTTCGACGAGGCCGGCGGCTATTTCGACAGCGGCTATGTGCAGCCGATCGACTTCTTCGGCGACTCGAACCGCATCCCGCTGATCATCGTCTCGCCCTATTCGACCGGCGGCACGATCACCCACACCTATTTCGACCATGTCTCGATCGTGAAGTTCATCGAGCGTAATTGGAAGCTGCAGCCGCTGACGGGCCGCAGCCGCGACAATCTGCCGAACCCGCTGCAGAAGGCGAACAACCCCTATGTGCCGACCAACTCGCCGGCGTTGGGCGATCTGTTTGACGCGTTCGACTTCAACAAGCCTGTGACCAAGCTCGTCAATTTCAACCCGACCCGGACTGCGTCGCCGGGCCGGATCTGACGAAGGCTACCTTGAGCTGATGCTGCGCCGACCGGTTCTCCGAACCGGTCGGCGTCGTCTTCGGTGACGAGAGAGGGGGTAATCACACATGAACCGAATGACTGCCAAGACCGCGCTCGCTGCGCTCGCCATCGCCTGCGGGCTCGGCGCGTTCAGTGCGCCGGTCCGCGCCCAGCAATTCTCGGCCGACCTGGTCGATCTCAATGCCGATGGCAGTCGGCGGGATACGGGCGAGAGCGGCAAGCTGTTCACTTCCGGCAGCAAGGTCCGGATCGATCGGGCCGATGCGAGCGGCACCCGGTTCCTGCTCGATGTCGACGAACCCTCCGCCTATGTCGTGGCGCCGCTGCAGCGGCTCTACATGGATGCCAGGCAATCGAGCGTCCTGACCGAGCTTCTCGTTCCCGTCGATCCTGCGGCACCCTGTGCCCGGTGGCAGGCGATGGCGACGGTTGCCGGCGACCTGGGCACGGATGGCGCCGGCGAGTGGCGCTGCACGCCGACCGGATCGGAGGAAGTGAACGGGCGTGCCGCCGTGAAGGTGCTGATGACGTCGCCCACGGGCGTCGCGCGCACCGGCTGGATCGACGCCGCGCTCAAATTTCCGATCAGGATCGAGGCGGCGGACCATTCGGTGGTCGAGCTGCGGAACATCGACGAGGCGCCGCAGCCGCGCGGCCTGTTCGAAATCGCCGGCAGCTTCCGCAAATACGATCCGGAGCAGCTCATCGCCCGGATCAAGCAGAGCGACGTCTGGGTCGAACCGCCCAAGTGACGTGGCAGCGCTCAGCGTGCGACTGCGGCGATCCAGGTCTCGTCCGGATCCAGAAAGCGATCGCGGCGGAGGTCGGCAGAGGCAAGGGCCGTGTCGATGGCCTCCCGTTCGAGCGGCTCGAACGTGAAGCTGTGGGTCCAGATCCCGGTCGCGGTTTCGTAGCGCAGGTTCATCTGGACCCTTGAACCTTCTCGGCGCACGGCTTCGATATGATGCCTGACGCCGTCGGCCTCGTGGACGTGTCCCGGCCGGACGTTGCCCGGCCAGCCTTGCCGATAGCGCTGGATAAGCGCCACGCCGCCTGGGTTGAGATGGCGGCGGCAGGTGGCCAACAGAGCCCGGCGCGTATCGAAGCCGGGCGCATGGATCAGGCAGGAGCAAAGGAGCACCGCGTCGAAGCGGCGATCGAGCGCGAGATCTTCGATGTCGCTCAGAATGGTCTCGGCACCGCGGATTTCGGCGAGCATGTCCGGCGAGTTGTCGCAGGCGGTCACTTTGTAGCCGAGTGCCAGCAGCGGATGAGTGATGCGGCCGACACCGGCACCCAGTTCGAGGATCGATCCACCGCTCGGGACAGCCGAGGCGATGATCGCCGGCTCCGTTCCGGGCGGCAACTGCTTCCAGAACTCGACAGAACAGCCGTCGAGCGTGCGTGGCCCCGGCCCGGATCCGGAATTTCTGATCGTCGTTGCCACCGCGTCGGACTCGCATCGGTTCGGTGCCGGCCATGCTGGCGGGACGCCGCGGCAAATTCAAGATCGTGGGTAGCGGGAGGCCGTCTCTTCAACCTGCGCCCGTACGGTCCAGCGGAACGACCGTGACCTGAAGCGCATTGTTCTCCGGCGACGCCAAATCGCCCGGGCCGGCGTTTGCCTCATGTTATGGACGGGCATCTCCATCCGAGGGGGAACATGATGCGTAGATTGCTGATCTGCCTGACGGGTGCCGCCATGGTGCTGCTGGCGCCCTCCCTGGCGAGCGCCGCGCCCACGGCACTTCGTTCCGACGCGGCGCCGGCCGCCGTGCAGAAGCCGATCGAGCAGGCCCGGATGGTCCGCCGCTGCCACGTCGTCAAGGTCTGGCGCAATGGACCGCACGGCCGCCACCTGGTGCGGCGGCACCGGTGCCATATGGTGCGCGTTTACTGAGCGCCACCGGGCCATTCAAACAGCAGGAATGGCGTGGCTGCGGTGCCAGACGTGCGCAGTTGTCTATGGTTGTCTAGTGCGGGCCGGCGTGTTAGTCCCAATCGAGGTATCGCGGTTGGGTAAAGGAGGCGCACGTGGTCGACGGTCATTTCGAGCTGGTTCCTGGGCAATTGTCGCTGGTGGAACTGCGGGCTCTCTGGGAGAGCGACCGCCCGATCCGGCTCGAGGCCGGCGCCTGGAACGCCGTCGAGCGCTCGGCCGAAGCGGTCGGCGAGGTGCTGGCGAACGGGCGGGCGACCTATGGCGTCAATACCGGCTTCGGCAGCCTGGCGACGACGCGCATCCCGACTGAATCGGTCGCGGCCCTGCAGCGCAACCTGGTGCTGTCCCATGCCGCCGGCGCCGGTCCGTTGCTGGAAGATAAGCTGGTCAGGCTAATCTTGATTCTCAAGATCAACAGCTTGAGCCTTGGTTATTCGGGCATTCGCCGGCCGACGCTCGAGTTGCTGATCGAATTCGTCAACCGCGGCATCCTGCCGTGTGTCCCGGCCCAGGGCTCGGTCGGCGCCTCGGGCGACCTGGCACCCTTGGCGCACCTGTCCCTGCCGCTGATCGGCGAGGGCGAGGTCAGCGTCAATGGCCGGCGCATGCCGGCGGCGGCAGCGCTCGCCAATGCCGGGCTGAAGCCGGTGACGCTCGGCGCCAAGGAAGGCTTGGCGCTGCTGAACGGCACCCAGGCCTCGACCGCCTTCGCGCTCGCCGGATTGTTCGCGGTTGAGAACGTCTTCGCCGCCGGTCTGGTCGCCGGTGCCATGTCGGTCGATGCCATGCTGGGCAGCGATGTGCCGTTCGAGGCCCGCATCCACGCGGTCCGCGGCCAGCCCGGCCAGATCCTGGTCGCGGAACGGCTTGCCGGGCTCTTGGCCGGCTCCGAGATCCGCAACTCCCACCTTAATTGCGACCGGGTGCAGGATCCCTACAGCCTGCGCTGCCAGCCCCAGGTGATGGGCGCGGCCATCGATCTGATGAATTACGCCGCCGGTGTCCTGCGCCGCGAGGCGAACGGCGTGTCCGACAATCCGCTCGTGTTCCGCAACGAGGCCGACGGCTCGGCGGAAATCGTCTCGGGCGGCAATTTCCACGCCGAGCCGGTGGCCTTCGCCGCCGACGCGCTGGCACTGGCGGTCGCGGAGATCGGCTCGATCTCCGAACGGCGCATGGCGCTGCTGGTCGATGCCAAGATGTCGAGCGGGCTGCCGGCGTTCCTGGTTGCCGAGCCGGGCTTGAATTCGGGCTTCATGATCGCCCAGGTCACCTCCTCGGCGCTGACCGCCGAGAATAAGATGCTGGCTCATCCGGCGAGCGTCGACAGCCTGCCGACCTCCGCCAACCAGGAAGATCACGTCTCGATGGCGGCCCACGGCGCGCGTCGGGTCGGGCGCATGGCGGAGAACGCCGCCGTCATCGTCGGCATCGAGCTGCTGGCCGCCGCCCAGGGCGTGGATTTCCGGGCACCGCTCAAGACCAGCCCGCGGCTGGCCGAGGCGCTGGCGGCGATCCGCGCACGCGTGCCGTTCCTCGATCGCGACCGGGTCATGGCGCCCGACATGGCTGCGGCGACGGCGCTCGTCGGCGAGGGCTGGTTCCGCCGGCTCGCGACCGGTATCCTGCCGTCGGAATAACCCATACAAATGGGGCGTCCATCCGCCCCATCGCCAACCCGAGGAGAATGCGCCGATGAAGCCTGAGATCCTGGTCGCCTCGCAGATGCCCGCGCCGACGATGCGCTCGCTCGAAGAGAACTTCACGCTGCACAAGCTCTACGAGGCCCAGGACCAGGCGGCGTTTCTCGCCGGCATCAAGGACCGGGTGCGCGCGATCGCGACCTCGGGCGGCAAGGGCGCCAGTGCGGCGTTGATGGACGCGCTGCCCAAGACCGAGATCATCGCGAATTTCGGCGTCGGCTATGACGCGGTCGACGTGCCGGCCGCCAAGGCGCGCAATATCCCGGTCACCAATACGCCGGACGTGCTGACCGACGATGTCGCCGACCTGGCGCTGGCGCTGCTGCTCGACGCCGCCCGCATGATCAGCCGGGCCGACCGGTTCGTGCGCGCCGGCCAGTGGCTGAAGGGCAACCATCCGCTGGGCCATGCGGTCGCCGGCAAGAAGCTCGGCATCGTCGGCCTCGGCCGCATCGGCGCCGCCATCGCGACCCGGGCCGAGGCATTCAAGCTCCAGGTCTCCTGGCACGGCCCCCGTCCGAAGCCGGACGCGAAATGGCCCTATGTCGCCGATCTGGCGGCGCTGGCGCGCGACGTCGATTTCCTCTGCGTCATCTGCCCGCTGACCAAGGACACGTTCCACCTGATCACGCGCGAAGTGATCGAGGCGCTGGGGCCGGAAGGCACGCTCATCAATGTCGCGCGCGGCCCGGTGGTCGACGAGCCGGCGCTGGTCGAGGCGCTCAAGACCGGCAAGCTCGGCCATGCCGCCCTCGACGTGTTCGAAGACGAGCCGAAGGTGCCCGAGGCGCTGTTCGCCATGGAGAACGTGGTCCTGCTGCCGCACCAGGGCAGCGCCACGATCGAGACCCGCACCGCCATGGGCCAGCTGGTCGTCGATAATTTGGTGGCCCATTTCGCCGGCAAGCCGCTGCTGACGCGGGTGGCTTAAGCCGCGGCGTCCTTCTCAGAAAACGCCATCCCCGGGCTCGACCCGGGGATCCACGCGGCGCCGCTTGGCCGTTGCGCGGCAAGAGGGGCGTACTGCCCGCAAACGTGGATGGCCGGGTCAAGCCCGGCCATGACGAGTTAGGGCGGGTTATTCCGGCAATCTCGGCGTCGCGTCCAAGGGGATGATCGCCCCGCGGTGCTGGATGACGGCGGCGGCGACGCGGCCGCCGAAGCGGGCGGCTTCGGCCGGGGCCAGGCCGGTCAGGCGCCCGGCCAGGTAGCCGGCATTGAACGAGTCGCCGGCGGCCGTGGTGTCGAGCGGCTTCACCAGGTTCTCGACCGGCACGGTCTCCTCGGCGCCGTCGATCGACAGCAGGCTCCCGGCCTCGCCCTGCTTGACCACGACCTCGGCCACGCCCAGGTCGTGGAGGCGGGCGGCGACGGCGCGGGCATCGCCGGGGCCGAACAGGTTGGCCTCGTCGTCGATCGAGGGCAGGGCGACATCGACCAGCTTCAGGAAGCGCCGGAAGCAGGTGCGGGCGGCTTCGGCATCGGGCCAGCCGGCCGGTCGGTAATTGCCGTCATAGGCGATGACCGTGCCGGCGGCGCGCGCGGCGGCCAGCACCTCGAAGAACCGGTCGCGCCCGGCGTCCGACAGGATCGACAGCGTGATGCCCGAGAAGAGCGCGAGGTCGGCCGCGGCGATGCATTCGCCGAGCGCCATCGTCTCCGCCGCCTCGAACATCAGCTTGGCCGCCGCGGCCGAGCGCCAGTAATGGAAGCGCCGCTCGCCGGCCGGATCGGTCCGGATCATGTAGAGGCCGGGCAGCTTGCCCGGCAGGCGCGCGACCGAGTCGGTGCCGATGCCCTCGGCCTGCCAGAAGGCGAGCATCGAGTCGCTGTAGGGGTCGTCGCCGAGCGCAGTCAGGTAATCGACCGCGAGCCGGGCACCCGCCGTGCGCTTCAGGTAGAGCGCGGTGTTGAGCGTGTCGCCCGCATAGCCCAGGCCCAGCGTGCCCTGGCCGCGGTCGCTGAGCTCGATCATGCATTCGCCGATCGCGACCACCTGCGGAACCGCATTGCCGATCCGCTCGCGGCGGGCTTTGAGACCGAGGCCCGGTTGGTTTAGGTTGGCGCCCATCGTCACTTTCTCGTCACCACTACACCCATTTGAAAAGGGAGGCCTTGGCATGCCCCAGCCGTTCGATCATACGCCGGTCATTCCGGTCCTGACTATCGACCGGGTGGAAGATGCCATTCCGCTCGCTACCGCCCTGATCGAAGGCGGGCTGAACGCCCTCGAAGTGACGCTGCGCACGCCGAACGCCCTCGCCGTGATCGAGAAGATCGCCCGCGAACTGCCGGACGCGCTGGTCGGCGCCGGCACCGTGCTCCGCCCGGCCGACGTGACCGCGGCCAAGAATGCCGGCGCCAAGTTCCTGGTCAGCCCCGGCCTGACCCAGAGCCTTGCCGCCGCTGGCATCGCCTCGGGCCTGCCGTACCTGCCGGGGGCGGTCACGCCCAGCGAGGTCATGACCGCGCGCGAATTCGGCTTCTCGTTCCTCAAATTCTTCCCGGCCAAGGAATATGGCGGCGTCGCCATGCTCAAGGCCTGGGCGCCGGTCTTCGCCGGCATCGTGTTCTGCCCGACCGGCGGCGTCACTGAGGAGAACGCGGTCGAATACCTGGCGCTGCCGAACGTGCCGGTCGTCGGCGGCACCTGGGTCGCTAATGCCGAGGCGATTCGCAACAAGGACTGGACCGGCATCCAGGAGCGCGCCAAGCGTGCGGCCAAGCTGCTGCACCCGCGCTGACAAGCGGCGCGGGCGACACCGGTCACGATCGCCCGCCGGCCGGATCGATCTGGTTCATCGGTTCCCCCGAGGCCGCGGCAAGCGTTCGCCTTGCCGCGCCATTATGTCTGACAATTAGTCTTTCGCTCGTCGCGATGCTGACTTAGGATCGCTTGACATCGGGCCCCATCGTCAAGCACGACGGTGCCGGGCATAGCATTGGCCGGACCGAATTTCCAAAAGCAGGCGACAGATCTGCCGAGGTCCGATCACATCAGGGGGAGGACGCGGATGAAGGGTCTCGTGCCATCGCGATATCGTGACCACCACCGGGCCTGGCCAGGCGCCGGCTCGTCCCGCGCTTCCGGCGACCTACTCTAGCGTCGGCGCGGGAGGGACAGGACGATGGCATCGGTCGGCATCCGCGGCGTCAAGAAACAGTTCGGTTCGGTTCAGATCATCCATGGTGTCGACATCGACATCGAGGATGGCGAGTTCGTCGTGCTCGTCGGCCCGTCGGGCTGCGGGAAATCGACGCTGCTCCGCATGATCGCCGGGCTCGAGCAGATCAGCGGCGGCGAAATCTCCATCGGCGGCACCACGGTCAACAACCTGCCGCCCAAGGAACGGGACATCGCGATGGTGTTCCAGAACTACGCGCTCTATCCGCACATGACGGTCTACGACAACATGGCGTTCAGCATGAAGCTGCGGAACGCCGCCAAGTCCGAGATAGACGCGCGGGTCGAGCAGGCGGGCGATATCCTGGGCCTCAAGCCCTATCTCGACCGCTATCCCCGGCAATTATCCGGCGGCCAGCGCCAGCGCGTGGCCATGGGCCGTGCGATCGTCCGTGACCCGCAGGTGTTCCTGTTCGACGAACCGCTGTCGAACCTCGATGCCAAGCTGCGCGTCCAGATGCGGACCGAGATCAAGGCGCTGCATCAGCGGCTCAAGACCACTTCGATCTATGTCACCCATGACCAGGTCGAGGCCATGACCATGGCCGACCGGATCGTGGTCATGCATGACGGCATCGTCGAGCAGATCGGCACGCCGCTCGAGCTCTATGATTTCCCAGCGAACCAGTTCGTGGCCGGCTTCATCGGCTCGCCGGCGATGAATTTCCTGCCCGGGACCCTGCGCCGCGCCGATGGCCTCGCCTGGGTCGAGAGCGACGGCGGCGTCCGGCTGCCGCTGCCGGCGCTCGGCGGCGGACGGGATGGCCAGAAGGTCGTCTACGGCATCCGGCCGGAGCATCTGACGCTCGATGCCGGCGGGGTTCCCGCCAAGGTGCTGGTGGTCGAGCCGACCGGCGCCGACACGTTCGTCTATGCCGAGATCGGCGGCGTGCCGGTCTGCGCCACTTTCGACGAGCGCCATGATTTCAGCCCCGACCAGCCGATCGAGCTGGCCCCCAGGCTGGAAGCGGTCCACCTGTTCGACGCGGCGACCGGCGCGAAGGTGGCCCGGCTGGACTGACCGATTTCCTGACGAACGGCGCACATGAAAAGAACGGCGCCGCGGCAACGAGAAGGGGAGGATGAACATGACGGAGATCACGAGACGCGACGCCATCAAGCTCGGCGCGGCCGCGGCGCTCACCGCTGGGGCGTCGGGGCTGGTGCGAGGCCCGGATGCCCTGGCGCAGACCGCCTTCGCACCCAAGCCCGAGGCCGGCGCCTCGCTCAAGGTGCTGCGCTGGAAGCGCTTCGTCCAGGGCGACGAGGACGTCTGGGCCGCCAATACCAAGAAATATAGCGAGATGAGCGGCGTTCCCGTCCATGTCGATGCCGAGAATTGGGAAGATGTGCGCCCCAAGGCCGCCGTTGCCGCCAATGTCGGCAGCGGGCCCGACATCATCATCACCACCAATGACGACGCGCAGAAATTCCCGAACAAGCTGCTCGACGTCAGCGATCTTGCCGAATATCTCGGCGGCAAGTACGGCGGCTGGTACGACGTCTGCAACCGCTATTCCAAGCGCGACGGCAAATGGATCGGCATCCCGATGGGCTGCGCCGGCAATGCGCTCGTCTATCGCAAGAGCCACATCCAGAAGGCGGGCTTCGAGGAGATCCCGAAGGATCTCGCCGGATATCTGAAGCTCTGCCAGGCGCTGAAGAAGAACGGCACGCCCGCCGGCTTCGCGCTCGGCCATGCCACCGGCGATGCCAATTGCTGGACCCATTGGTGCCTCTGGGCCCATGGCGGCAAGATGGTCGACGAGAAGAACCACGTCGTGCTGGACAGCCCGGAGACCCTCGCGGCGCTCGAGTACGCCAAGCAGCTCTACGCGACCTTCATCGACGGCACCTTGAGCTGGCTCGATCCATCCAACAACAAGGCGTTCCTGACCGGCGAGATCAGCCTGACCTCGAACGGCATCTCGATCTATTACGCGGCGAAGACCTCGACCGATCCGGCGCAGAAGGCGATCGCGGAAGACATCTACCACTCGAACTTCCCGATCGGTCCCGCACGCGTACCGACCGAGCAGAACCTGTTCTTCAATATGATCATCTTCAAATATTCGAAATATCCTAATGCAGCGAAGGATTACCTCCGCTTCATGATGGAGAAGGAGCAGTATCTGCCCTGGCAGACGGCATCGATCGGCTATACCGCCCATCCGCTGGCTGCCTACGCCGACAACCCGTTCTGGACGCAGGACCCGAAGTCGCTGCCGTATCGTGATGCGGTCAAGGTCATGCGCGACAACGGTTATTCCGGCACGCTCGGCGCGGAATCGGCGCAGTGCATGGCGGATTTCCTGGTCGTCGACATGTTCGCCAAGGCCTGCAGCGGCAACGTGACGCCGGCGGAAGCGGCGAAGCAGGCGCACGAGCAGGCCAAGCGCATCTACAAGGCCTGAGAGCAGCGGGCGGGGCGCGGCGACGCGTCCCGCCTGGCACGCTGGGAAGGAACGCCATGGCGGTAATATCGGAGGGAGTGGGACGACGGGCCGGCGGCTGGCAGCGTGCGCTCGCCATCCTGTCGGACAGCCGCGACCTGCTGGGCTGGCTGTTCATGCTGCCGGCGGCGGCGCTGCTGGTGGTGTTCCTGGCCTATCCGCTCGGCCTCGGCCTGTGGCTGGGCCTGACCGACGCCACCCTCGGCGAGCCCGGCCAATTCGTCGGGTTCGACAATTTCCTGACGCTGTTCGCCGACGACGTCTATTGGCTGAGCGTGTTCAACACGATCGTCTACACGGTCGTCGCCAGCGTCGCAAAATTCATGCTGGGCCTGTGGCTGGCGATGCTGCTGAACGAGCATATGCCGTTCAAGGCCTTCATCCGGGCCATCGTGCTGCTGCCCTGGATCGTGCCGACCGTGCTGTCGGCCATCGCGTTCTGGTGGATCTACGACAGCCAATTCTCGATCCTGTCCTGGGCGTTGAAGTCCCTGGGCCTGATCAAGAGCAACATCGATTTCCTCGGCGATCCGGTGAATGCGCGGATTTCCGTCATCATCGCCAATGTCTGGCGCGGGATTCCGTTCGTCGCGATCTCGCTCCTGGCGGGCCTGCAGACGATCCCGAGCTCCCTCTACGAGGCGGCGACGCTCGACGGCGCCACCGGCTGGCAGCGTTTCCGCTTCATCACGCTGCCGATGCTGACCCCGATCATCGCCGTCGTGATGACTTTCTCGGTGCTGTTCACCTTCACCGACTTCCAGCTGATCTACGTGCTGACCCGCGGCGGGCCGATCAACGCGACCCACCTGATGGCGACGCTCGCCTTCCAACGCGCCATTCCAGGCGGCCAGTTGGGGCAGGGTGCCGCACTCGCCTCGTCGATGATCCCGTTCCTGGTCGCTTCCGTCATGTTCAGCTATTTCGGCCTGCAGCGCCGCAAGTGGCAGCAGGGCGGACGCGACTAGCGCCGCCCCCAGGAGAAACTCCATGGCCCGCACCCTTGCCGATCAGGCCAGTGGCATGAATTATCTGGTCTCGACGCCGCGTCGCGTCGTGACCGTCTATCTGCCGCTCGCGATCTTCCTGTTCGTGCTGCTGTTCCCGTTCTACTGGATGGCGATCACCTCGATCAAAAGCAACGACGAGCTCTATGACACCAGCCACGGCAACCCGTTCTGGGTGATCAAGCCGACCCTGGCGCATTATTATCATCTGCTGTTCGAGACCCAGTATCCGTCCTGGATGTGGAACACGGTCATCGTCTCGGTCGTGGCGACCTTCCTGTCGCTGTTCGCCGCGGTGTTGGCCGCCTATGCGATCGAACGGCTGCGCTACCGCGGCGCCCGCACGGTCGGGCTGGTGATCTTCCTCGCATATCTGGTACCGCCGTCGATCCTGTTCCTGCCGCTCGCCGCCATGGTGCTGCAGTTCGACCTGTTCGACAGCAAGCTCTGCCTGATGCTGACCTATCCGACCTTCCTCATCCCGTTCTGCACCTGGCTGCTGATGGGCTACTTCAAGTCGATCCCGTACGAGCTTGAGGAATGTGCGCTGATCGACGGAGCCACCCGCTGGCAGATCCTGGTCAGGATCATCCTGCCGCTGGCCGTGCCGGGCCTAATCTCCGCCGGCATCTTCGGCTTCACCTTGAGCTGGAACGAGTTCATCTACGCGCTCACCTTCATCTCCTCGTCCGAAAACAAGACGATCCCGATCGGCGTGGTGACCGAGCTGGTCGAGGGCGATGTCTACCATTGGGGCCCGCTGATGGCCGGCGCGCTCCTGGGCTCGCTGCCGGTCGCGGTCCTCTATTCGTTCTTCGTCGAGCATTACGTCTCGAGCATGACCGGGGCGGTGAAGGAATAGGGCGCCCGGCGGCGAACGCAGCGGCTAAAGCTCGGGCGAAATCCGGACCGCGTAGGCCGGCCGGCCGTCTTCATCGATCAGACCGGCGTCGGCGAGCCGGTTAAGCGTCGCTCGGAAGAATTCGGCGGTGCCGGGACGGCCGGCGCCTTCGAGCCAATTCTGTTCCTGGAACGCCAGGATCGCGGGCTGGCCGAGCTCGACCTCCCACAGGATGCCGAGGAGTGACGCCATGGCCTCCTCGGTCTCGCGCGTCATGGCATCGGCGGCGCGCGCTGCCTCGGCGATCTCGACCAGGCCGGTCTCGGGGCCGGCCCCCAGGCCGAAATCCGGGACGAAGCGCCGCGCGGGCGCGGCGATCTGATAATGCGCCACCTCGTGGATCAGCACCGCCGGCTCGCTTTCGGTCCGGACCCGGGCGCCGTCCCAGCTAAAGGCCTGCTGCGGCGCCTCGGCCAGCGGCTGCATGGCGAAACGATCGGCGAGCGCCACCGCATCGGCGTGCCAGCGATCGACGGTGCCGCCCTCGGCCGCGCGGCTGGCGGCGATGCGCCGGAACACGGTGGTTTCCAGCGGCGCGCCATCCAAGGCCCGCTCGAACGCCGCCAGCACCAGGTCGAGCGCATGGGGCGCGATCGGGGTCAGGATCATCGGATCGAAGGCAGGCGAGGCGTCATGGCGGGGACGGAAATTCGCCGAAACCCCGGCCGCAGGCAAGCGCCCGCTCGGCGCGTCAGCTATGAGGCCGCCGGCTTGAGGCGACCAGCACACCGTCGCGTAGATAGCCCCCTCGTCGTCATGGCCGGGCTTGACCCGGCCATCGAGGCGCAAGCAAGCGCTTGCGCCCACGCGGACGGGCAACGCCAACTGCTTCGCCTAACAATGTTCGGGCTGAGGCGCGTGGATGCCCGGATCAAGTCCGGGCATGACGAAATGAGAAGGGTGCCTCGGCCACGCTCATGGCGTCGGCATCTTTCGGGGATGGGTGCGCGGATCGAGTTCGGCGGCGGCCGGGGTCGAGTTGGAGACGAGTTGGAAGGGGGTCTGCAGATGGGCCGGCCGTGCGCCGCGTGCGGCCATGCGCACGACGACGGCGCACGCGAGGGCCGCGGAGGTGACGGTGATATAGTCGAACAGGCCGACCGGGCCGAGCCAGTCCATGAGTGCCGAGCCCAGGAGCGGGCCGATCGTGGCACCGATGCCGTAGGCGAGCAGCAGCGCGCCGGCGGCGGCGACCCGGTCCTCTTCCTCGACATAGTCGTTCGCGTGCGCGGCGGTGACCGGATAGATCACCTGGCTGAAGCCGCCGAACACCAGCGCCAGCGCCAGCAGCGGCCAGATGCCGAAGCCGTCGGCGACCGACAGCACGCCCGAAACGGCAGTCAGGCTGATGATGATGACCAGCAGCACGCTCCGGCGGTCGAACCGGTCCGACAGGCGCCCGACCGGCAGCTGGAAGATCAGTGCGCCCAGGATCGTGATGCTCATGAACACCGAGATCACGCCGGTCGAAAGACCGATGCCCTGGGCATAGATCGGCGCCAGGCCCGAGAAGGCGCTGTTGATCAGGCCGGCGAACAGCGAGCCCAGCACGCCCAGCGGCGTGATCCGGAACAGCCGGCCAATCGACAGGGTCGAATGAGGGGCGGGCAGCGGCGCCTCGGCATTGGTCGCCGCGACCGGGATCAGCGCCAGGATGAACAGGCCGGCGGTCAGGATGAAGCTGCCGGTACCGCCGGTCGGCAGCAGGTCGATCAGATATTGGCCGAGGCCGGTCGCGACCTGCTCGACCATCACGTAGAGCGCCAGCACCTGGCCGCGCGTCGCTTCGTCGGAGCGGTGGTTGAGCCAGCTCTCCGTTACCAGGAACAGGCCGGCGATGGCGAAGCCGCCGCAGGCTCTGAGCAGGGCCCAGGCGATCGGGTCGATGATCAGCGCCTGGAACAGCACCGACGACGACAGGACGGCCGCGAAGATGGCGAAGGCCCGGATATATCCGACCCGCCGGACCAGATTGCCGGCGAGCAGCGAGCCGGCCATGAAACCGGCGAAATAGGCGGCGAGGATCGCGCCGATGGTGAGCGCGCCGAAATGCTCGAACGCCATGCGCAGGCTGAGGAATGTCTGGAACAGGCCGGCGCCCAGCAGCAGGATGCTGACGCCGAACAGCAGCGCGCCGACATTGCGCAAGATCCGTCCCAAACCCGGCCCCTTCCTTTGAAATTCCGCGAGACCATACCCGATGCAAGGCGCCCCGCGCATCCATCGCTTGGCCTCGGCGCGAAATCGGCTTAAGGGAACGCGGACTTGCTCCAAGTGACGACGAATCGAGGCGACGAATGACCGGCGAGCCCTTCTGGCGCGCGAAGCCGATGGCCGAGTTGACGGCCCAGGAATGGGAATCGCTCTGCGACGGCTGCGGCAAATGCTGCACCATCAAGCTGCAGGACGAGGATACGGACGAGATCCTGTTCACCGACGTGGTGTGCCATCTGCTCGACACCCACAGTTGCCGCTGCAGCCGCTACAAGGACCGCTCGCTGCTGGTGCCGGATTGCGTCAAGGTCACGCCGGACAATATCGCCGACCTCGGCTTCATGCCGTCCACCTGCGCCTACCGGCTGGTCGCGGAGGGCAAGGACCTGTTCGACTGGCATCCGCTGGTCAGCGGCAAGCGCGATTCGGTCCATCGCGCCGGCATGTCGGTGCGCTATCGGGTGATTTCAGAGGAAGAGATCACCGAGGAAGACCTGCCGGCCCATATCGTCGACTGGGTACGCTGACCTCCGGCACCGCCACGGCCTCTCGGTCGCGGGCGCAGGAGCGCACCTCTTCAGGTCCGACGAAGGGACCAGTCAGCCGGCTTCGCGTGTCTCAGCGGCAGCAGCGCCGCATGACGCGCCGGCCTTCGCCGACGGCCGAGATATAGATCGCGACCACGGCGAAGGGGCCGAGATCGCACAGTTCGCTCAACAATATCTGCACCATGGCCGGATACCTCCGCGCTCCATGTGATGCTGTTAATACGCCGTCGGGAGGCGAACCATCCCCCGGCTTTTCGCATGTCAGCTGTGTCATTTTTCTACCGGAGCGGGTGATGAGATCTCATCCCCGCGTTGCGAGGGCGCCGAACTGCAACGATCCGGCGGGCCGTGTCAGTGCGGCATGGGCATGGAGAAGAAGTTCACCATCAGCACGCTGGCAGTGATCAGGGCCATGCCGATGAGCACCGGCAGGTCGAGCGCCTGGCGGAACAGCAGCCAGCCGATCGTCGTAATCAGCACGATGGACCCCGGACCAGATCGCGTAGGTGACGCCGACCGGGATCGTGCGCAGGGCCAGGGTCAGGCAATGGCCAAGGCTGTGCAGGCGCCCATGGCTCAGCGCAGGCGCTTGATGACGATCAGCGCCACCCCGTCGTCGCCCACCTTCTGTAGGCGCTTGTCGGCTTCGGCCGGCAGCGGGATCTTCCGGTCGATGCAATAGAGGATCAATGCCGCGGCCAGCACCTCGGCATTAATGGTCAGTTCCGTCAGGATGCCGTCGCCGCCCCGAATGGTCAGGGTGACCGAAAGCGCCGGCTCGTCGACGATCCTGCAGCCGGTGGCGATGCCCTGGGGCAGGACGATAGCGCGCTGCCGGTGATATTCCGTGATCGCCGTCATGATCTCCGGCGCGCGGAACATGATCTGGCGCATCTCTCTCGGCATTCGGTCACTCGCCTACGCGTCGTTGCATTCTTCTGTCGGGCCGGGAGTTAACCCTAACGCCCCGGGACGGCGCCATAAAAAACGGCCCGTTCTCGCAAGGGAGAACGGGCCGTCGTTCCGGCTCGGATGTGACCGTCTGCCGTCGGCCTATTCGGCGGCGTTGCGTTCCGCCTCGCCGGCCGGCGTCCAGCGCAGGACCGGCTGCCGGGCGGCACCGGTCTCGTCGAGCCGGCGGCGCGGCGTCAGGACCGGGGCGGCACGGAACTTCTCGACCTTGCCGTCGCGGGCCTCGGCGGCGAGCGCCTTCAGCACCCCGATGAACCGGTCGAGCGTCGCCTTGCTCTCCGTCTCGGTCGGTTCGATCAGCAGGGCGCCACGCACGACCAGCGGGAAATACATGGTCATGGGATGGAAGCCCTCGTCGATCAGCGCCTTGGCGATGTCGAGCGTGGTGACGCCGGTGTCCTTGAGGAAGCGGTCGTCGAACAACGCCTCATGCATGCACGGGCCCTCGAACGGCGCGGTCATGTCGTCCTTGAGGCTCGCCAGGATGTAGTTCGCGTTCAGGACCGCATCGCTCGCCACCTGCCGCAGGCCGTCGGCACCATGGCTCATCATGTAGGCGAGCGCGCGGACGAACATGCCCATCTGGCCATGGAAGCCCTTGAGGCGGCCGAACGCCTGGGACGCGGCGCCTTCAGCCTTTTCAAGCACTTCAAAGCCGTTCTTGCCATGGACGACCCAGGGCAGCGGCGCGAACGGCGCCAGCGACTGGGCCAGCACGACCGGACCGGCACCCGGACCGCCGCCGCCGTGGGGCGTCGAGAAGGTCTTGTGCAGGTTGATGTGCATGACGTCGACGCCGAGATCGGCCGGACGCACGCGTCCGACGATGGCGTTGAAGTTGGCGCCGTCGCAGTAGAAATAGGCGCCGGCGGCATGGACCGCGTCGGCAATCTCGCGGATCTCGGTCTCGAACAGCCCGCAGGTATTCGGGTTGGTCAGCATGACCGCCGCCACGTCGGGTCCGAGCTGGGCCTTCATCGCCGCGAGATCGACCCGGCCGCGCTCGTTGGCCGGCACCGCCTCGACCGTGAAGCCGCAGGCGGCCGCGGTCGCGGGGTTGGTGCCATGCGCCGACTCGGCCACCAGCACCTTGTTGCGCCTCTCGCCCTTGGCGTCATGGGCGGCGCGGATCGCCATCATGCCGCACAGCTCGCCATGGGCGCCGGCGGCCGGGCTCATGGCGACCGCCGGCATGCCGGTCAGGACCTTGAGCCAATGGGCCAGCTGGTCGATGACCGCGAGCGCGCCCTGGACGGTCGAGACCGGCTGCAGCGGATGGATGTCGGCGAACCCCGGCAGCCGCGCCATCTTCTCGTTGAGCCGCGGATTGTGCTTCATGGTGCACGAACCCAGCGGATAGAGCCCGGTGTCGATCGCATAGTTCTTCTGCGACAGGCGGGTGAAATGGCGCACGATCTCCGGCTCGGAGATGCCGGGCAGGCCGATCTTGCCCTTACGCGCATGGGCACCCAGGCGGTTCCTGGCCTTCGGCGGCTCCGGCAGGTCGACACCGCAGCGGCCTTCGGAATCGCGCTCGAACAGCAGCGGCTCCTCGATCTGCAGGCCGCGATGGCCGCTGTAGGTGCCGCTCGTCCCGGTACCGGCGGTGAAATTGCCGATCGCCTTGCTCCACTCGTTCATCACAGCACCTCCCGGAGCTTGGCGGCGAACTCGTCCATGTCCGCCTCGGTATTGGTCTCGGTCGCGGCCACCAGCAGCAGGTTCGCGAGCTCCGGCCGGTCCGGATAGAGCCGCGAGACCGGCACGCCGGCCAGCACGTCCTTGGCGACCAGTGCCTCAACCACTTCGGCCGCAGGCTTCGGTAAGGCGAGGGTGAATTCGTTGAAGAAGCCGTCGTTGAGCACGCTCACGCCCGGCACCGCCGCCAGCTTGTCGGCGAGCAGCGAGGCATGGGCATGGTTGAGCGCGGCCAGGCCGGTGAAACCGGTCTCGCCCAGCAGCGACATGTGGATGGTGAAGGCGAGGGCGCAGAGGCCCGAGTTCGTGCAGATGTTGCTGGTCGCCTTCTCGCGGCGGATATGCTGCTCGCGGGTCGAGAGCGTCAGCACCCAGCCGCGCCGGCCGTCGGCGTCGACGGTCTGGCCGACCAGGCGGCCGGGCATCTGGCGGACATATTTCTCGCGGGTCGCGAACAGGCCGACATGCGGGCCGCCGAAGGTGAGCGGGTTGCCGATCGACTGGCCCTCGGCCGCGACGATGTCGGCGCCCATCTCGCCCGGCGGCACGATGGCGCCCAGCGAGACGATCTCGTTCACGACCACGACCAGGAGCGCGCCCTTGGCGTGGGCGGCGGCGGCCAGATCGGAATAGTCGCGCACCCGGCCGAAGAAGTCCGGGTTCTGCACGACGACGCACGAGGTCTTGTCGTCGATCGCGGCCGCCAGATCCTCGTCGGCCGACGGGTTGGGCGCGAACTGCTCGACCGTGAAACCGGCGAAATGGGCGTGGGTCGCGGTCGTCTCGCGGTAATGCGGATGCAGGCCGCCCGAAATCACCGCCTTGGTCCGGCGGGTGATCCGGTTCGCCATCATCACCGCCTCGGCCGTGGCGCTGGCGCCGTCGTACATCGAGGCGTTCGCCACATCCATGCCGGTGATCAGGGCGACCTGAGTCTGGAATTCGAACAGATACTGCAGCGTGCCCTGCGTCACTTCCGGCTGATACGGCGTGTACGAGGTCATGAACTCGCCGCGCTGGATCATGTGATCGACCGTCGCCGGCACGTGATGGCGATAGGCGCCGGCGCCGAGGAAGCTCGGCACCGAGCCGGCCGGCACGTTCTGGCCGGCGAGCTTGGCGAGCGCGCGCTCGACCTGGAGCTCGCCCTGGTGCGGGGGCAGATCGAACGGCGCGTCGCGCCAGGCGGCCTTCGGGACGTCACGGAACAGCGCGTCGACCGAGGGCACGCCGATGACGGCGAGCATCTCCTGCCGCTCGGCCTCCGTCAGCGGGAGATAGCGCATCAGTGGCTCTCCGCGACCAGCTGGTCGTAGGCGGCCTGGTCGAGCAGGTCGGCGAGCTCGCCCTTGTCGGCGATCGTCAGCTTGAAGAACCAGCCGTCGCCGGCGGCGTCGCGGTTGACCAGCGCCGGATCGTCGGCGAGCGCCTGATTGCCTTCGACGACCGTGCCGGAAACCGGGGCATAGACCTCGCTCGCGGCCTTGACCGACTCGACGACGGCGGCTTCCTTGCCCTTGGCGAGCGCCTTGCCGGCCGTGGGAACCTCGACATAGACCACGTCACCCAGCGCTTCGGCGGCGAAGGCGGTGATGCCGACCGTGGCGACGTCGCCGTCGATCCGGATCCATTCGTGGCTCTTGGTGTAACGGATCTCGCTCATTTTCAGGACTCCTTGCGACGGCCTCAGCCGCGGAAATAACGATGGGAAACGAAGGGCAGGGCCACGACCTGGGCCGGGCGGGCGACGCCGCGCACGACGAGGGTGATGGCGGTGCCGATGGCGGCGTATTTGGCGTCGACATAGCCCATGGCGACGGGCCCGCCCTGGCTCGGCCCGAAGCCGCCGGACGTGATCTCGCCGATCTTGGTGGTGCCGTCGGTGATCTCGGTATGCTCGCGCGCCGGCGCCTTGCCTTCGGGCAGGATGCCGACGCGGCGGCGCGGGGCGCCTTCGGCCAGCTGCTTCTGGACGATCGCGGCGCCCGGGAAGCCGCCCTCGGCGCGGCGGCGCTTGCCGACCGCCCAGGCGAGATCGGCCTCGATTACGGTCGTGGTCTCGTCGATGTCATGGCCATAGAGGCACAGGCCGGCCTCGAGCCGCAGCGAATCGCGGGCGCCGAGGCCGATGGCGGCGACTTCCTCGTGCGCCAGCAGCATGCGCGCGAACCGTTCCGCGTCAGCCGCCGGGACCGAGATCTCGTAGCCGTCCTCGCCGGTGTAGCCGGAGCGGGTGACGAAGCAGTGGATGCCGTCGAAGTCGACGTTGGCGGCGGTCATGAACGCCATGCCGGCGACAGCGGGCGCCAGACGCGACAGCACGCTCGCCGCCGCCGGCCCCTGCAGCGCCAGGAGTGCGCGGTCGGGCAGCGGCTCGACCGTGGCCTGGTCCGCGAGCCGCGCGTTCAGATGGGCGATGTCGGCGTCCTTGGTCGCGGCGTTGACGATCAGGAACAGATGGTCCTCGAGGTTGGTCACCATCAGATCGTCGAGGATGCCGCCTGCGTCGTTGGTCAGCAGCGTGTAGCGTGTGCGCCATGGCTTCAGCGCCTGGATGTCGCCCGGCACCAGGGTCTCGAGCGCCGCCGCCGGGTTGGCGCCGCGCAAGCGCAGCTGGCCCATGTGCGACACGTCGAACAGACCGGCCTTGGTGCGGGTATGCAGATGCTCGCCCAGCACGCCGAGCTTGTACTGGACCGGCATCTCGTAGCCGGCGAACGGCACGAACTTGGCGCCGAGCTCGGCATGGAGGTCATGGAGCGGCACGCGCTTCAAGGCAGTTTCGGTCGGGACGGCGCTCATGGTTCCTCGATGCAAGACAGGGTGGTCGCGTAAGGACCGTGCGAACACGATCCGCGCCCCCTCTGTCCTGGGAACCTGAAAGATTGGCCGCGTCATGACGCGGCTTACCTCGTCGGTGAGGCCTCGACGGATCGAAGCCTGCTTTCCAGAGTCGCCTTCCCCTCGCGGTCCGTTTGCCTGAGAGTTTCCGGGGCGGTTGCTCCTTCGGCGCCGGTCGAGCAATCCTTGCTCTCCGGTCTCTCCCACGAGGCTCAGTGGCAGAAGCAACCCGTCGCATTTTCGGCTTCCCCTGTCAATTGCGCGAGGTTTGGCACGTGATGGAAATCTGGACGATCGGCTATGAGAAGGCGGCGCAGAGCGATGTGATCGCGGCGCTGGAACGGGCCGGCATCAGGACCGTGCTCGACGTGCGCGACCGGCCGCAATCGCGCCGCGCCGGCTTTTCCAAGAGCAGCCTGGCCGCCTCGCTCCAGGCTGCCGGCATCGGCTATGTCCATCTGAAGCCGCTCGGCACGCCGCCGGAGGGCCGGCTCGCCCATCATGCCGGCGACCAGGAGACCTTCTGGCGGATCGTCGACGAAAGCTTGGCGACCGAGGCGGCCGGCCTCGCCCTCGAGGAGGTCGCGGCGCGTGCCGCGGCGGAACGCTGCTGCCTCTTGTGCTACGAGGCCGACTGGCGCCATTGCCATCGCGCCCGCATCGTCGCGCGCCTGGGTTGCCCGGCCCATCACCTCGAGGCGGTCGCGAGCTTCCTGTGATCGATCCTCAGACCCGGCCGAACCGGTCGGTCCGGCAGGCCGAGAGGTCGATCGCGACCGGGTGATCCAGCACTAGGTCGCGGACGATCCGGCCGGTGATGGCGGCGAGCGTCAGGCCGATATGCTGGTGGCCGAAGGCGAAGATCGCGTTGCGCGCCTTGGGGCTGGCACCCAGCATCGGCAGATAGTCGGGTAGGGTCGGCCGGTCGCCGGTCCAGCGGCTCACTTCGCGCAGGTCCGTGCGGCCATAGAGCGTGCCCATATGGTGGAGCAGAGCCTCGGCCCGGCGCCAATCCGGGCTGCTGCCGGCGCCGAGCTCGACCGTGCCGGCCAGACGCACGCCCATGGCCATCGGCGTCGCGACGAAGCCGCGCTCGGCGAACGTCACCGTCCGGTCGAATGCCGGCCCGTTCTCGATCATGACGTGATAGCCGCGCTCGCCGCCGATCGGGGTGCGGGCGCCCAACCGCTCGGCCAGCGGCCGCGAGGCGAGGCCGGTCGCCAGCACCATCGCTGCGACCGTCTCGGTGCGGGCGGCGGTCTCGATGCCGGCGACACGGCCGTCGGCGAGCAGGAACCCGGTCACCCTCTCGCGCCGGATGGTGCCGCCCTCGGCGACGAAGCGCTCGGCCAGGCGGCGGACGATGCCGTGCGGATCGACGGTATGGGCGGAATCCGGATAGAAGCGGCCGCCGGCGGCGGGCCGGGCGAGGCCCGGCACCAGCTGGTTGATCCGTTCCGCCGACAGGATGTCGACGCGCACGCCGTGGTCGCGCAGGATCGTGGCGTCGGCGGCCGTGGCGGTCAGGCTTTCCGGCTTTTCATAGACGACGAGCGCGCCTTCGGTGCGGAACAGGTCTTCGAGGCCGGAGAGCCGGATTTCTTCGTCCCAGGCGGCGCGGGCGGGGCCCAGCAGTGCCGCCAGCCCGGCGGTGCCGCGCCGTACCTGGGCGGGCCGGGCGGCGACGGCCGCGCGCCACAGCCAGGGCCAGGCGCCGACGAGCCCGGCCGGCTTCAGGCAGAGCGGCGCCAGCGGATCGGCCAGCATGCGCGGCACGGTCGCCAGCACGTCGAGCCGGACGAGCGGACGGACGTGATCGATCGCGATGTTGCCGGCATTGCCGAACGAGCAGAGCGCGCCCGGTTCCTCCGGGTCATAGACGATGACGGAGGCGCCGGTCCGCTGCAGGGCGCGGGCGACGCACATGCCGACGACACCGGCGCCGACGACCGCGATCTGCTGGTTCATCGACTGCTTTCAGCCGAGCTGGAAGCCGCCGGCGAGGGGGTCGCGGCTGTCGACGAAGATGGTGTTGATGCCGTGCTGGCGGGCCCAGCCGGCGATGCTGGGCACGATTGCATCGAGGTCGCCAACCCGCTCCGCGGCCTCGACCCGGCCTTCGAACACGGTGCCGATGATGCTCTCATGGATGTAGTCTTGGCCGACCGACAGGCGGCCGCGTGCCGCCAGTTGCGCCATGCGTGCCGAGGTGCCGGTGCCGCAGGGCGACCGGTCGATCGCCTTGTCGCCATAGAAAACCGCGTTGCGGCCGTGGGCGCGGCCGTCGCGCGGCTTGTCGGTCCATTGCACATGGCCGACGCCATGAATGGTCGGATCCAGCGGATGGACCGCGTCGACCGCCTTGTTGACCGCACTGCGGACGCGCGGGCTCAAGGCGACGATACCGTCGGCGCCGAGCGCGTCGATGCCGGCAAAGTTCTTCTGCGGCTCGACGATCGCATAGAAATTGCCGCCATAGGCGATGTCGACGACCAGTTCGCCCAGGTCCTCGACCTCGATCGGCACGTCGGCGAAGGCGAGGAACGACGGCACGTTGCGGATGCGCACGCTGTCGACATGGGCGCCGTCGCGGACATAGGTCGCGGTCACCAGGCCGGCCGGCGCATCGAGCCGGACCGTGCCTTCCGTCGCCGGCGTGATCAGGCCGTTCTCGAGCGCCATGGTGACGGTGCCGATCGTGCCGTGCCCACACATGGGCAGGCAGCCGCTGACCTCGATGAACAGGATGGCGCTGTCGCAATCCTCGCGCGTCGGCGGGTAGAGGATCGAGCCGGACATGACGTCATGGCCGCGCGGCTCGAACATCAGCGCGCGTCGGACCCAGTCGAAGCGGGCCAGGAAATCCTGGCGCCGCTCGCTCATGGTCGCGCCGTTGAGCCGCGGGCCGCCGCCCGCGACCAGGCGGACCGGATTGCCGCAGGTATGGCCGTCGAAGCACGAGAAGCTATGGCGCCCCTCAGGCACGCCGCCGAACGTCGGCATCAGGCAATGTCCGCGATCTGGTGCCGGGTCTCGAGCGCCGTCTTCATCAGGCCCTCGACGAACGCCCGCTCGGCGCCTTCCAGCATCAGGCGCGGCGCCCGGGTCCGCTCCGAACCGCGACCCATGATCTGCTCGCACAGCTTGATGCATTGGACGAGATCGGCGCGGGCATCGAGATGCAGCAGCGGCATCAGCCAGCGGTAGAGCGGCATCGCCTGCCGGGCGCGGCCGTCGCGCACCATGGTGAACAGCCGGTGGCATTCGCGCGGGAACACGTTGGACAGGCCGGAGATCCAGCCGACCGCGCCCAGGGTGCCGGTCTCCAGGATGACGTCGTCGAGGCCGCAGAACAGCTGGAACCGATCACCGATCAGATTCTGCAGGTCGACGAAGCGGCGCGTGTCGCCCGAGGATTCCTTGATGGCGACGATCGTCTCGACGTCGGTCAGTTGCTGGACCATCGCCGGGGTCACGTCGTTCCGATAGGCCGGCGGGTTGTTGTAGATCATGATCGGCAGGTTGGACACCGCCGCCACGCTCCGGAAGAAGGCGACGATCTCGCGCGGGCTGGCGGAATAGACCATCGGCGGCATCAGCATCAGCCCGTCGGCGCCGATCCGCTCGACATCGCGGGCATAGGTTTCGGCGAGGCGCGTCGAATTCTCCGCGACGCCGGTGATGACTGGAACCCGGCCGCCCGCGGCTTCCTTGATGGCGGCGACGACTTCGCGTTTCTCGCCGGCGGTGAGCGCCGAGTTCTCGCCCACGGAACCGCAGGCGATCAGGCCATCGACGCCGTCATCGATCAGCGCCCGCACGACCTTCTGGGTTGCCGGGAAATCGATGCTGTCGTCCGCGTGGAACTGGGTCGTGACCGCCGGGAAGACGCCCGTCCAAGTGACCTGCTTCGCCATGATCTCGGGTCCTCGTGATTGGGTGATGAGTGCGTATCGCATATTTTATCCAATCTTACAATCCGCATATTTTATCCAATCTTACAATCGGCCGATCGACCTGCTATGGTGCGGTCGCAATGGAGCGTTGGAGAACGGCTTGGCGGTGACGGCGACGATACCCCGCGAACGCGGCGGCCTGCTGAAGCGGCAGACGGTGACCGAGGCGGTGGCCGAGGCGATCCGCGAGCGCATCCTGGCCGGCACCTATGGCGAGGGCGAGAATCTGCGCCAGGACGCGCTGGCGACCGAACTGGGCGTCAGCCGCATTCCGATCCGCGAGGCGTTCCGGCAGCTGGAGGCCGAGGGGCTGGTGACGCTGCATGCGCACCGGGGGGCGGTCGTCTCGTCGCTGTCCTTGGACGAGATCGCCGAGCTGTTCGATCTGAGGGCGCTCCTGGAGCCGGACCTGCTGGCCCGCGCCATCCCCAGGATGACGGAGGCCGACCTCGCCGCCGCGGGCCGGATCCTCGAAAGCTTCGAGCAGTCGCTGGCCGGGCCGGACGCCCATGCCTGGGGCGAGATGAATTCCGAATTTCATCTGACGCTCTACCGGCCGGCCGGTCGCGATCGCTCGCTGGGGCTGGTTCAGAATTTGCTCGGAAACACGGATCGATACACGCGGCTGCAACTGGTGCTGACCAGCGGTATCGAGCGCGCGCGGGCGGAACATGCCCAGCTCCTGAACCTGTGCCGGCGTGGCGATGTCCGGGAAGCGGGCGATCTGTTGCGCCGACATGTGCAAAATGCGGGCGAGGACCTGCTGGCATTCCTGCGCCAGCATCGCCCGGCATGACGACGAGACCACCGGTTATTTGGCGATAAGTCTGGAGGCGGGCGGCATGGGCGGCATTCTCTTCACCGGCGGGCGGTTCCTCGATCCGCGCGCGGGCGTGGTCAAGGACGGCATCGAACTTCTGATCGAGGGCGACAGGGTCAAGGAAGTCAGCGACCGGCCTATCCAGTCGGCCTCGGCGCGGCGGATCGACCTCGGCGGCAAGGTGCTGATGCCGGGCCTGATCGACGCCCATATCCATATCTTCCTGTCCGAAGTGAACATCCAGCGCCTGGCCGGCGTGCCGCTGACCCTGCTCGCGGCGAAGGCCGGGGTGCTAATGCGCGACATGCTGATGCGCGGCTTCACCTCGGTGCGCGACACGGCCGGCGGCGACTGGGGCATGCAGATCGCGTCCGACACCGGCCTGGTCGAGGGGCCGCGCCTGTTCATCTCCGGCATGGCGATCAGCCAGACCGGCGGCCACGGCGATTTCCGGCACCGGACCCAGACCGAGATCGAATGCGGCTGCTGCTCGGGCCTGACCTATACGACCCGTATCGTCGACGGCGTGCCCGAGATGATCCGCGCCGTGCGCGACGAGCTGCGCAAGGGTGCCAACCAGATCAAGATCATGGTTTCGGGCGGCGTCGCCTCCCAGTCCGACCCGCTCGACAGCCTGCAGTTCCGCCTAGACGAGATCGCGGCGGCGACCGAGGAGGCGCGCAACTGGGGCTCCTATGTCTGCGCCCATGCCTATTCGGCCGAGGCGGTGAAGCGGGCCGTCGGCCAGGGCGTGCGCTCGATCGAGCATGGCAACCTGATCGACCAGGAAGCGGTCGACCTGATGAAGGAGAAGGGCGCCTTCCTGGTGCCGACCCTCGTCGCCTATGATTCCATGCGCCGCCGCGGCCGGGACTTCGGCCTGACCGAGTACAGCCTGGCGAAGAACGACGTGGTGCTGGAGGCCGGCCTGCGCTCGCTCGACATGTGCCGCAAGACCGGCGTGCCGATCGGCTACGGCAGCGACCTGCTGGGCCAGTTGCAGGACGACCAGTCGCGTGAATTCCTGATCCGCAGCGACGTGATGCCGGCGATCGAGATCATCCAGTCGGCGACCACGGTGAACGCGAGACTGCTGCAGAAGGAAGGCGAGTTGGGCGAGCTGGTGCCCGGCGCCTATGCCGACCTGCTGGTGGTCGACGGCGATCCGACCAGGGATCTCAACCTGCTGCAGGACCAGGGCGCCCATCTGTCGGCGATCATGAAGGGAGGGCGGTTCTACAAGAACCGGCTCGACGCCTAAGGACGTCCGACCATGGTCCGCGGCACGCGGCTTACGGAGCGGCTCGGACGGCTCGCCTATGGCGGCGCCGTCTGGGCCGGCTTCGGCTTCCTGCTCGTGCCGATCCTGCTGGTGCTGTGGCTCAGCTTCTTCTCGAACGAGATCCTGTCGCTGCCGCCGGACGGCTACTCCTTGCGCTGGTATGCGGGGCTCGCGACCAAGCGCGACTTCATCGACGGCTTCCTCCTCAGCCTCGAAGTGGCGCTGCTCGCGACCGCGGTCGGGCTGGCGGTCAGCCTGCCGGCGAGCCTTGTGCTGGTGCGCGGCCATTTCTTTGGGCGCGAGGCGCTGCTCAATTTCCTGATGGCGCCGCTGATCGTGCCGGCGATCGTGATCGGTGCCGCGCTCTACATCTTCTTCGTCCAGGTCGAGATCGCGACCGACCTGCCGCTCACCGGCTCGGCGCCGGGTCTGGTCGGCGCCCATGTGCTGCTGACCATTCCCTGGTGCATCCGGCTGCTGACCGCCAATCTGGTCGGCCTCGATCCGGCGATCGAGGAGGCGGCCGCGAGCCTCGGCGCGCGCGCCTGGATCATCCTCGTCCGGGTTACCCTGCCGCTGATCTGGCCCGGACTGGTCGCGGCCGCGCTGTTCGCGTTCGTCGTCAGCTTCGGCAATCTCGAGATTTCGCTGTTCCTGGTGGCGCCGGGGGAGACGACCTTGCCGATCGCGATCCTGCAATATCTTGAATGGAAGCTCGACCCGACCATCGCCGCGGTCTCGACGCTGCAGGTCGTGCTGATCGGCGCCGGTCTCTATGCGACCGACCGCATGGTCGGCCTGGCGCGGGTGGTCTGAGCCCATGGCCGCACTCGTCCTCGACCACCTGACCAAGCATTACGGCGACCATGTCGCGGTCGACGACCTGTCGCTTACGGTCGCCGACGGCGAATTCCTGGTGCTGCTGGGACCGTCCGGCTGCGGCAAGACCACGACGCTCCGCATGATCGCCGGCTTCGTCGACGCCAGTACGGGACGGGTCTCGCTCGGCGGCCGCGACATCACGCGCGAGCCGCCGCATCGGCGCAATGTCGGCGTCGTGTTCCAGAACTACGCGCTGTTCCCGCATCTCTCGGTGTTCGAGAACATCGCCTTCGGCCTGCGGCGCCGCAAGCGGCCGGAGGGCGAGATCCGCAGCCGCGCCGCCCGCGCGCTGGGCCTCGTCCGGCTCGACGGCTTCGCCGAGCGCCTGCCCAAACAATTGTCCGGTGGCCAGCAGCAGCGCGTCGCCATCGCCCGGGCGCTGGTGATCGAGCCGGACATCCTGCTGCTCGATGAGCCCTTGTCGGCGCTCGACGCCAAGCTGCGGCTCGAAGTGCGCCAGGAGCTGAAGGCGCTGCAGCGCCTGCTCGGCATCGCGACCATTCTCGTCACCCATGACCAGGACGAGGCGATGAGCCTGGGCGACCGGCTCGTCGTCATGAATGCCGGCCGGGTCGAGCAGGTCGGCTCGCCCCAGGAACTCTATCGCCAGCCTGCGAGCCGCTTCGTCGCCAGCTTCATCGGCCGGGGCAATTTCCTCGAAGGGACCGGCGCCGGCGACCGTTTCACCACGCGGCACGGCTGGGGGCTCCAGGCCGCGCGGCCGATCGGGGACGCGGCCACGGTGCTGATCCGACCCGAGGCCATCACCCTGGCACCGGCCGCGGCGCCGCAGATGGTGCCGGCGCGCGTGGCGCTGGTGACCTATCTGGGACCGATCGCGGAGCTGGCGCTCGATCTCGTCGGCGGCGACCGGCTGGTCGTCGAGCAGGCGAGCGGCGGCTGGCTCGATTGGGTCGAGCCGGGCCAGGAAATCTGGGTGGGCATTCCG
>Ga0070730_10000147_pt1 | contig 87590 bp, 99 predicted proteins | sample Coa_R1_3_FD_66447 | JGI IMG/M metagenome (GOLD analysis project Ga0070730, IMG submission 66447) | Surface soil microbial communities from Centralia Pennsylvania, which are recovering from an underground coalmine fire - Coalmine... | ecosystem: Environmental > Terrestrial > Soil > Unclassified ... | reverse complement strand
CGAGGGTCAGAAAGTGACCTTCGAGCTCAAGACCGACAAGATGCGGGGCAAAGTAAGCGCTGAAAATCTCTCGCTTGCTTGAGCCGTTGACGTCAATTTCACGGATGTACTGAATGGCGGCGAGCCCGCTCGATCCTGGATTGAGCGGGGCCTGGTCATTCGAAATTCGGACCAGGAAAGATGGTAGGCAGAAAATCGGCTGAGCCATCTCCTGCAAGCGTGGCGCGCGCCAACCGGCAACGTTTGGCTCGAGAAGAAGGTGTGCGAGCGATGGCAGATGTCGAGCAAAGAGCCACCGCGATTCGCAAGAACATGGATCGCCTTCGCGCGCTGAGGGAAGCCAAGGAAGCGCAAGAGGCAGTCGCTTTAGCCGCGCTACCCGACGCTTCCAAGAAGAAGCGCAGAAAACCCCCGTCGAGATAGTGGCAGATGGCATTGGGATTTGCCGGCCGCGCACGGCGTGTCATTGCCGAATGTGCATTTGCACGGCATGCATTTGAAACCAATTGCATAAAGGGCCGTCAATATCTCTGGGATCGATGTTCTCGATTAAAGACCGCCCACTAGCAGCACTAAAGCCCAGAGAGACCTGCTGACGTATCATGCGTCAGCAGTGCGCAATGCCTGGCTCGCCCTCGACGGACAATCCGTCGGACAGTGGTGTGCGATCGTGCATCAAAAAATGGAGAATCTGAATGTTTGAGCGAACCCCCGTTAGCCGCGCTGTGCTTGAAGCCCGCACGGCGTTCAAACCAACTCAGCCTGAAATGACAGAATATGCAGCAGAGCAAAAGGCCCTTCCCGACAACCGCGAGCGGCTCAAGTCGGAGCGATTGGCCCGAGAAGCGGATGCCGCCAAGGCAGCGACTGACGTCTCCGCCAACAGTGATGACGGTGATATAGCTGCACATGACCGGTCGATTGCATCCGGCGAACAAAAAGGCAAGACTGTCTCGAGATACACTAAAGCTCTCCCCGCGCTCTGCGTTTTGGCCTCTCCACAGCCTCCTTTCTGGGGCTCTGTCGATTTCCGTTGGGCGTCTCATGGTTACCCAAACAGAACGGGAGATTTGGAAAACGTTGCGATCAGGAAGATCATCATAAAGGCGAGGCACGGGGCGATTGGCGCACTATCACTGCCGCCGCGCACATGATACGGCTGTCCTAGCCCGACCAAAATCGGTGTCATGACATCCCGGCAGGACCTCCAGCCGGGCGGCGAAGCGACTGCAATTGAGGCTTTGCCTGGTCGCCGCATAGCGAGGAGGTTCAGATGCGCCCGGCGAACGAACGTACTCTGCGGGCGCGGGCACGCAAGCTTGGCTACTGCATCCATAAATCGCGATTGCGTTCGATCAACGAGGACAATTTCGGCAAATACGCCCTCGTCAAGGAGGATAGCAGGAAGGTCGTTCTGGGTGAGCGGTTTGACGCCTCGCTAGACGAAATTGAGGAATATCTGAGCTGAGATGGTCCCGCGGCTGCTCGTTGGGCGACCGAGCGCGGTCACGCGACCACTTCACTTTTTTGACACTTCGAAACCATCCGGACCGGCGAGAGGGCGTCAGGCAAACTCTCACGAGATCCTTGTCGCCTCACGTGCTTCTCTTCGAATGATTTCGAGTAGCTAAAAAAGCCCAGCCCGAAAGAAGGAAACGACATTGAATGCCAAAGATCAGGGAACAGTGATGAAGTTGAACGAAACACAGATAAGCAAGACCTTGGCTCAATTTCGAGCACAGGTGCTTGCCGAGGATCATTCGGCAGTCGCGCAATTCTGCGAGATGTTCGGGCAGCACACCTTCTTTCTCGACAACAGGGGACTGTACGTTTTGGAACTGCTCGAGGTTCCGGGAATGGAAGCTGAGAATGGGGAGATCGTAAGCCTTGCCAATTGGAGCGATGCAGACTTCACGAAGCTGACTACGCATCAGCCCGAGCCGACAGGTGTCGTCATTCACCTGGCAGAGATACGACATTGAGATGTCGACCACGTCGATGATTCGAGAGCGCTCCGCCTGAATTGGACGTAGAGGTTGCCCACTAATGCTTGGGAACGGCGGCCCTTCGCGCTCGCACATCCGGCGCCGGCGAAAATCGTTGGCGGAATCGACCAGGCAGCACTGCACTTCTGAATCGACCTTACTGACGACTCCGCGCCGAGAACTCCATTCAACTTTCCTGCTAAGTCATGTCGTCGCTATCGATCGCGCTTTTTGCAAATTCGATCGATGACTGAGAGTCCCCAGTGTCGGTCGAGGTCGTGATAGAGGCGTGCTCCATTGGGGCGAAATGCACCAGGATGTTGCGTCCATCGAGGCGGTTTATCTTTGCCCTCCAGCACCCGGTCGCTCGTTCGAACGCTTCGATACGGTAATCCTTGTAGATGGTACCCATGATCTTCTTTCGTTGGCGCTGCCAAGCCCGCGGTCGAGTCGCGACTGCACTACCACTAACGTGGATACTTTCAGCTTGCCTTCAAGAAGGCGAGAGCAAGACCGTGGATGCTAAGCCCTGATGATGAATGTCTTGCCCTCGTGACGGCCACCCACGTCTTAACCGTCCAGCACGGCTACTCGCTCGCGCAAGTCCGGTACGCCTTCCAGACATTTAACCCTCGTGGGCCAGACGCGTGAAGTCATCTAATATGGCTGTCACGAGATCTCGATGTCGAGCGTCCTCCGGCGACAATCCCGCGGCGTACAGGTTCAGGATGTAGCGGGCCTTGGCGGCAGCCTCAGGCCAGGACGTGGCAGGGATCGACAGCAACTGGCTTTCGAGATGGGCCTGACGGTCGCGCAGTTCCCTCGCGTTGTTCTCAACCTCCATCAAGGTGCGTCGAAGATCAGTCGCTTTCTGCGCCGCCATGCCGCGGTGCTTGTCGAGATCGAGCGGCTCCTCAGTCATCGCGCATGCTCGCGTCGATACGCTGCGCATCCGCCAGATCGACCGAGCCAATGGAGATCATCTCCATCGCTGAGCCGCGCGAGGCAGGCACAACGATCATGGTTGCGACGCGTCGAAATGCCGCGAACGAAAGTCCTTCGATCATCTCATCGTCGGTGATGACCTCGTAATGGCCAGCAGGTAGCAGACGATCGACGCCCCTGATCTGGAACGGATGCCTGAAAGTCACGACTTCCCGCCGCGAACGAACCGTCATGCATGCCTTCCGTTTTAATAGCCCCGCCCTGAGGACCTTATGCATGAGGTCACCATGCGCCCGACCGGCCCGATTGGCTACCTATTTCTCGCAAGATCACCGGACCGACCTGCCAGACCGGCCTCGGAATTGTTCCACGTTTTAGCGCTCGCTATTCCCACCGCGGAAGCGTAGGGTTTTGGCATCACCGGCTTCCAACCGGCATCCATCGGTGACTGAGAGTAGCATGTGCTCCCGCCAAGGAAGGGGAGTGTCCGTTGTCTCGGTTTCGTTTGGTCGAATGGATCGTACCGCCGGTGGTTATCCCGTTGGCCCTTCTGCTTTTGGTTATCGCTGCGGCCGCCTTGCACGGATAACAAGAGGAAACCGCGGTACTTGGTCAGCCGAAGCGATCGATCGGGCCGGTCAATTGCGGTTGCGCCGGCAGTGGCTACGCTGAAGAAAGCGAGAGCTCCAGGTCCATGCGGGCGCAAGAATATACAGGCCGCGATGCCGGATTTCGCATCGGGTGAGTTCAATCAACTCGACGGATAGCGAATGCAGCAACCCACAGCAGCCGTGGCGCAAGCTCGGCAATGAACGCAAGACCCCTCAAGACGGCGTATGAACTCGCGGACATGATCGTCGAACGCGCGAGCGCCCTTCACGGACCGTGGCCCGCAGGAATGACGATGTTCATATTTGACGATGCCTACGGGTGGAGCGCGAGCATCAGCCGGCCGGTTTCCGAGATGGACGACTTCTATCGCAGCCGTACGCTCGATCTGATCGCCATGCTCAGGTCCAGATACGACTTGGACCCTCCTCGCATCGGCTAACGATCGCCTCTTACTTCAACCGATTTCACAGTCCGCTTCAGTCATCTCGAACCCAAAGGAGGTCTACGTGGCGAAGGGTCAGCAAAGAGGCAATCGGGAAGCCAAGAAGCCGAAAACGGAAAAAGATCAAGGCTATTGCCGCGGCGCCCAGTCGAAAAGTCACGGCCTTGCAGCCGACGTTCGCCTCGGCCATCAAAAAATAGAAATGGCTTGCACCATGTGACTCTGACGTCCTTGTCGGACGGCTACTCAAATTGCGAGTGGCGTTGCCAGCCGCGATCCACTCTAGACTCAATCGGTGTGCACCATAACGCATCTTACAAAGCGATGAAGAAAGCGAAGAAAGCGAAAGCCATCAAGCAGAAGGCCATTGGTCGTCCCTCCAATGCGCTGATGGGATTTCGTGCGGATCCGATGACCCGCGCGGCAATTGCCAAATGGGCAAGGAACCAGCCTGACAAACCGACTTTGTCCCAAGCCATCCGACAACTGGTGGAGCTGGGCCTGTCGGCGAAGGCGCGTTCAAAACAAACATCACGAGCGCGGGCCAATGAGGCCAATGCCATGGCCGCCGATCAGCTGGATCGGCTCGCGGACCCCTCTGCGACCGCAGAGGAACAGGCGACCCGCAAGGGTCGGTTGCTTAGAGGACCGGAAGAATTTCGCAAGCTACGCATTGATCGAACGAAATGAGATGACAGAGATGATAGCGGTGATTATGACATTTTGCTTTGAGCGAGGGACGCAAGCCTAACCTGTGTCGATTGAAACTTAGCCAACTTAATCGGACGGGCACTGTCCCGCTTTCTGCAGAGATTCTATCTCTCTGAATGACCAAGCCCAAACGGCTTGTTCCACCCTTCCGCAACGTTCGAGACTCTGCAACGTTCGAGATCCTATCGGCGCTTGCTCGCGAATTGACTCGCTTTTGAGATAGCGGGAGCGCATGCTTGCAATCATCGCTCCGCCTCCAGGCATTTTACCGGTGACAGAGAGTGTTGTGCTCCCGCCTGCATCGGAGGCAACACCGTGCCCCAGTCCCAGCACCGCTTATCCGTCGTTCCAAGCGTCGCAATTGAGCGCCCCTCATGTCCGAAGTGCAGGGCGTCAATGAGGCTCGCCAGTATCACGCCCGTCGACGACGTCGACTTGCACTCGTTTGAATGTGCTGTCTGCAATCATGCTATCGAGATCCTGACCGCGCATGAGGATCCAAAGAAGTGCAACGGCCATTGGCTTCAAGGCGATTTGCGTTCGCTGACGTAGGCGGCGGCTCCTGGACATCGAGGTGTTTAACGAGCTGGATCGACATTTTGACGGCAAAGAGAGAATTGGGCCAAGATAGCAGGAAGCAGCGCTAGGACCGCCGCCGTTCGAGTGGAGCAATGCTGTAGGTGTGGGGATCGGCAAGACTGCCCTTGCCTTCACGAAGGAGCTTGCCTTGATTGTACAGATCCAAACAATCGGCGCGCACGCGACGCTCGTAATATGTCCTGTGCTCCCAGTACAGCATTTCTGCGATATCGATTGCAGTTAGCTTTAGCCGGCGTTTCCGCCTCAATAAGTCAAGAATATCATCCGCAATGGACATTGGCGCTTTCCACGATTGCAACACCGGATCCGGCAACCCAACCTTGGAATGCAGTCGCTCCGGGACGCCAGAAGCCCTGAACGTGCGAACTTCATGCATCGCCGGCAGCGACGGAGTTGATCTCCTCCCGAGCTTTGCGTCGATACGATTGCTGCGGTGCTTTCACAACGGAGAGGCTCGAACGTATCCCGCACGCGGCGCGCCATACTGCCTTGCCAGCACTCGAGAATGACGATTCAGGCGAGGCATCGAACGACGTCATATCGCGATGATACTGTCGCCTGATCAAGCCTAGAGCATCGTGAGCTCGATGACTCCGTCTTCGACCTCCCCCGCGCGAGTCTGCCGCGAGCGATTTGCTCGAACTGGGTACGATGTTTGTAGAAATAGCTGAAAGCCTGATTCGGTGTCCGAAATCCGGTTTGGAGACGGCGCGCTTGCCGGACCGACCCGATCGCCAGCACGAAAGTAATGGCCTGGCCCGTGGACGGCACAGCCTGAGGCGCGATCCGGATACTTTTGGGCATGGGGTCCGCCTTCTCGAACAGATAGAGCACCAGATCGGGATCCGGATTGCACCGTTAGGTAGCCCAAGTCAATGGTCACGGCAGGCAATCTGCCTACATCGAAGCTGCGGTTCGCACGTGCAGTTGATGACCAGCCGCGAGCCGCAAGCCGTGTTTAAGCGCGATAGGCCGCATTCATAATCGCAGTGATTTGGGACGGGCACGCCCGATGTCCGCCTGTCCGCCAACGGCGGCGAAAAATAGCGGCTGTCGCCGGAGGTCGCAGAACGGCCAAAAGCGAGCCTCGCAAATTTGGCACAATGCATCTGCGGCCGGATCGTTGTTACCAAACCGCGACGGCTTTCATCAGCTCGCTTTGGATCCACTGGCTTTGAGATGAAGCGGGCTTCCATCGGAAGTTCGTCGATGCGCGGGCGATGCTTTCCGGACATGACGATAATCTTGACCGGAGGCAATCGATCCCGAACGGCCGCAGCAAGTTTCAACCCATCCATTGTTCCGGGCACGTCGATGTACGTCGATGTCGGTCAAAATAAGGTCGACTTCGCAGGAACTAAGACATTCGATAGCCTTGTCTGCGTTGGAAACAGCGACCACGGAATGACCCGCATCCTGCAATCTCAACTCAACGTCCATGAGGATCAGGGCCTCGTCCTCGACGACTAAAATTCTCAATATGTCTCTCCGGGCCTATTGTGGCCCAAGTTACTCAAATCGCGTTCGTTCCTACTTCGGACGGCGAATTGACGTCGACATGGCGCGGGAGCCTTTCAATTCCGGGTCGCTTTGAGGAACTGCTGGTCTTCCCGACGAGCGGCCACCTCCACTCTTGTCATCTTGCTCTCGAAGACACTTCGGCGGAGATCATCCCTCGCATCGCCGAGCTGGGTCATCAGCACACGCCGCTCTTGCATGTGCCGCGCACTATTCTGAATGGCGAGGTCGGCTCGGTCGAACAAAGAGTCCCTCATCACAGATCTTTGCTCCCATCCTGGACGTCGCGTGAGCGTCATGCAGAGGCCACGCGCTGAGGGCTGATCTGGTCGGCTAGGAAGATCTCGCGGAATGGTTTGTCGCGAGGTCACAATGTCAAAGGATAGTCGTAAGGATAGCGATAAGGATAGGCATATGCCTATCCTCGAACACGGCGCCGACACGCTGCAGCGTGTCGAGATCATCACCGGGACGGGCCGACGTCGGCGCTGGTCGACCGATGCGAAGGCGGCGATTGTTGCGGAGAGTTTTGCGCCGGGTGCGAGCGTGTCCGCGGTGGCGCGGCGACACGACGTCAGTCCAAGCCTGTTGTTTCTCTGGCGTCGCCAGGCCACGCGGGCGCAGCTCGCGGAGCGCGGGGACAGAGGCATGCCACCTGGCTTTGTGCCGGTCGCGATCAGCGGCTGTGGGGGCCCGGGTGAGGAGCAGGCGGCGATCGAGATCGAGGTCGGCGCGGTTCGCATCCGTGTCAGGGGGACAGTCGACCGGCAGGCACTATGCGAGGTGCTGGCGGCGGTCGGGACGGTTGGTCGATGATCGGGCTTCGAGCTGGGTTGTCGATCTGGATTGCGACGCAGCCGGTCGATTTCCGCCGCGGCATGGACTCGCTGGCGATGCTGGTGAGCGAGGCCTTTGGAGCCGATCCGTTCGACGGCGGACTTTATGTCTTCCGCTCCAAGCGCCGAGATCGCGTGAAGATCCTGACCTGGGATGGAAGCGGCCTTGTCCTTTACTACAAAAGAATCGAGGGGCAGTTCACCTGGCCGCCGATCAAGGAAGGCGTCATGTCGCTATCTCATGCTCAGCTCTCGGTGCTAATCGATGGCTCGGACTGGAAGCGTGTGCCGATGCGAGTTGTGGATCAGCCGGTACGAGCTGGTTGATCATTATCAAGAGTCGTTCGTCACTCATGCGGAGTTGTTGTAGAATCACTCTGCATGAGTGATTTGCCTTCCGATCCGGCATTGCTCCGACAAACCGTGATGGCGCTATCATCACGGCTTGCGGCGTTGTCGGAGGAATGCAGCACGCTGGCGACCGAGCGTAATGCAGCGATCGCTCAACGCGACGCTGCGATCCAGGAGAACGACAAGCTCCTGATGATCCTGTCCCAGTACAAGCGGACGATCTTCGGTCCGCGCTCCGAGACACTGGATATCGGACAGCTGTCTCTCTTCACCATCAGTGCACAGGCGGCTCGTGCCGCCGCCAATGACGACATGACCGGAGGCAGGCTGCCTGACGGAGCTGAGGGCCGTGGAAAGCGACCGGCGCGACGCAACCGCGGGAAGCTTCCGGAGCATTTGCCGCGCATCGATGTCGTGATCGATATCGAGAGCCACATCTGCCCCTGCTGCGGCGAGCAGCTGCACAGGATCGGGGAGACCGTCAAGGAAGCTTTCGACGTCATTCCGATGCAGTACCGGGTCAAGCGCATCGTGCGTCCGCGGTACGGCTGCCGGGGCTGCCGCCATGGTGTGGTACAGGCACCCGCGCCGGCCCAGGCGATCGACGGTGGAATGGTGACGGAAGCCTTGCTGGCCCACGTCGCGGTGATGAAATACGGCTACCAGCTGCCGCTGTATCGCCAGGAACAGATGTTTGCCGCCCAAGGCATCACGCTTGACCGGCAAACGCTGGCCTCGTGGATGGGCCGCGTCGCCTGGTGGCTCAAGCCGCTTCACGCGCTTTTGCGCCGCGCAGTGATGTCCTACCCGCGGCTGTTTGCCGACGAGACGCCGCTGCCAGTTCTCGATCCCGGCCGTGGCAGAACCAAAGTCTGCCAGTTCTGGGCGATCGCCACCGACGACCGCCCGTGGGGCGGCCCGGCGCCGCCGGCAGTGGTCTACGTGTTCGCCGAGGATCGCAAGGCAATCCGCGCCAGGCAGCTGTTTGGAGATTACGACGGCATCCTGCAGGTCGATGGCTACGCCGGGTACAAGGGGCTGATTAAAAACGGCGGCCGTCTGGTACAACTGGCGTTCTGCTTCGCGCATGCGCGGCGGAAGTTCTGGGACGTCCACGTCGCGACGAAATCGCCGATTGCCGCGGAAGCGCTGCAGCGGATCGCGATGTTCTACGCCATTGAGGATCGCATTCGCGGTTTGCCGGCGACGCAGCGAGCTGCGGTGCGACAATCCGACACCAGACCGTTGATCGAGGACTTCAAGCCCTGGCTCGAGGCGCGACTGCTGGAAGTCTCGAAGAAATCCGGCCTTGGCAAGGCTATCCGCTACACCCTCAACCATTGGGATGGCCTGACGCGATTCATCGATGATGGGCGCATCGAGATCGACAGCAATACGGTCGAACGCAGCATCAAGCCGATCGGGTTGGGAAAGAAGAACTACTTGTTCGCCGGTAGTGAAGGCGGGGCCGAGACGTGGGCCATTCTCGCGTCGCTCATCAACACGGCAAAACTTCACGACATCGACCCGCGGCACTATCTTACTGACGTTCTCGAGCGCATCGTCTCCGGACGCACCAAGATCAATCAGCTGAACACGCTGCTGCCGTGGAATTGGAAGGCCGCGCGCGACGGCGGAGGCAAAGCTCGCCGCTTGATCAGTTCGACGGCAAGGCATCGGGAACTTCCTGCGCATCGCTGGCGTCGTCGTAAATCTCTTCGCGGATCACGCGCAGCGTCACCTCGTGCAGATACACTTGCAGCGCACCCTCAAGCTCAGTGAACTCGGGCAGCAGGACTCGATCAACGAAGCCCCGTGACGCACGGACCATCACCGTGTTACGTCGCTGCCGGCGATAACGAAACGGCCGCAGCCCATATCGGCGGCAAAGCGCCAGAAACAGGTGCCGAGACCACTGGTCGGGAAGTGAGAACTGCTGTTCGATCGGTGGATCGTGGCGAGCGAGTTCCTCGACCCGGGCCCGCACCCGCTGCAACGCAGCTTCCGCTGCAAGGCGCTCACCAGCAGTTCCGGCCCCCACGAACAACGCCTCGATCTTCCGAAGCTTCTCGCGCAGCTGCGATTCGCTGGTCATTCTGATCCCCGTTGCCCACTCCGAACCGGGATCAACCCATCACTGCGCGCCGGCGGCGTCAATCATCCCGACCGCGCTATCCAGAGCATTCCGCGCAAGTCAAGCCCGGGCACCGGTGATCCTCTCGTGACGCTCACGTTGTCCGGGATGTGGTCTGCCGAGAGCGACAATGGCGCCGCTCTGGTACCCTTGCGGGACCACGTGATCCATCTCAGCGCTGTTGCCGCTGAAATGGCTGCTGTGGGCGAGCCCTGGGACGGAGTTGCGGAGAACTTGCTTTATGCAGCGTCTCTTCGCGACGTTATGGCCGATACCGATATACACGACACCGCGCCATATTGCGAATCAGCGATGGACTACGAGAGTGTCCACAGCGCTCTGACCGAAAAGTTCCTGGCCGGCGTGATCGTCTTCAATCTCGTTTGGAAACCCTACGAAAGCGCGGTGGAAGTCGTCGGTAAAGCGATCGGAGGAAAACGCCCGAAGGGAGCTCTAGGAAGTGACTTACTTCTTTCGGCAAAGCGGCGGCTGCCCTACTTGCGTGCCGTCACTATGCGAGCACTTGAGCTGAGCCATCCGCGCGCGAACGGCGATCGAGGCTTTTTGCGGTTTGTAAGACGGCATTCCATCGAAGGCATCGCCGGAGAGTCGCTGAGGCAGTTCCGAAATAGCGTTATCCACGGCGATTTTCCCAAACCCAGACCGAGCGATCACAACGAGGACGATCTCGGTTGGTCGAGCAGAGGTGACAAGTTCCTGCCGCTATTTCAGTCAAATGTTAGACTATCGCTCATGCTGACGCAGCAGTTCATGCTCGATTTTTTAAGTCCTGAATTCGAAATTACCTGGCGGAGCGAAGACCTACCCGCAGTGCTGGTCTTGACACAACTGCACTGCATTCAAACGGATGACGACGAGCAGTTATTTCTGCCGCTGAAAGCCGAGCTGCTATCTGACTACGGACAGGACTGAGCCGAGAAATCGTGCGACGCGACAGTTTGGTGGATAGATCGGTCCCCATCGTTCGCGATGGATGCGAAGGTTAGAGCAGCCGAGATATCCTAAGCGCGACCTCTTCTAAATCTTTTTGACGGTTCGTCCAGCCGTCGCGACCCACCCTTCCCCGGCTGCGCAGGTCGTAGCGGTGGCGCATTCAAGTTCGTAAGTCCGGAAGCGACATTGTCGGCTCGATCCGTTGCGGGCGCCCAAACCGCTCGCCTGCGGAGGGCACTCAACTCCCCCGGGCAGCCTCGATTCCACGTAATTGGTTAGGACGACTATGCGTACTTGCGATTTTGTATCCGATTCTTCGATGTAACTTATTCTGATCTTCAACTCCCGAAGAGAACGTTGTTCATCGGCTGCTGCGGATTGTTCGGTGCGGTCTTAAAGACTGCTAAGAAGTGCAGCGGCGATGACGAAACGAGAGGAGCAGTTCCCGCTCAGCGTTGAACGGCTCGAAAGAGCGCTTGTGTTGCTTGCCTACTTCATCGAGTTGGATGGCGATGTACACCTGCCAATGTACGAAAAATTCGAATCTGAGCTCGCTGAATTGAGAACAAAAGAAGCTGTCAAGTATCGCGCGCGCAAGCGCTTGGAGTCTTACCTCAACGAGGGTGGCGGCTTGAAACCAATCCGCTGAAGATATTTGCGCTTGAGCTCGAGAGAGGGCCCCTTGCCGTATTTTGGCTTATAGGTGTCATGTCCCATGAGGCTATCAATCAAGCTGTCCTGGGCTTCGATTGCAATGAGCCGATCCTTAAAGCTATGTCTGAGGGAGTAAACAGTGTGCTCTTCGGTCGGACGCAATCCGTTTTCGAGCAGGAACTTGTTGGCCGTTGCGGAGAAGGTGGAAGAGTTATCCCGATATCGGGGAAACCCGTCCGGCTTCGCTTTAAGAGCTGCCAATGCCACACCGACGAGGGGAATTTCTCGTAAGCTGTCGTCTGTTTTGAGCCGCCGACCATCCGGGAGCACGCTGATATAAGGGATCTTGGCGTTGAGGTGAATCGTCTTTCTGTTGAGGTTCACAACTTCGGAGGGTCGAAGTCCCGTGTCCGCGATAACATAGATGATGTAGCGCGCGTCCTCATTCAACCCATCCAGCGCTCCGTCGGCCAAAAGCCGATTTTGGATGAATTTGGTCTCGTAAGGTGTCGGCTCCTTGTCGACCTCCCCCTTCAAACGCAGACCTTTGAACAGATCACGCAGGCCCAAGCGGCGCAAAATATTTAATTCCTTGATCATGCCGCTCAGCTGCCCGATCTCCCGATTGGCGCTCTTTGCAGCTATTCCCTCTTGCACGACGCGATCCCGCCAAAAATTGCGGAAATCAATCGCGTCATCAACTGTAAGCTCCGTGATGTGCTTGTCGCCGACGACACCCGCGAAGCTCTTGACCACTCGTTTTCGGGCGTTACGCCATATCCTGAGTTGATCGCGCGAGAGATCTAGAACCTGATCCTTTGTCTCCGCCTCATACTCTTCGAAGATCTTCGAGACTTTAAAGACTGGCTTCTTTTTTAAGCCGAGGACTGCCTCTCTGGCTCCTCCGTCATTCACGAGATCCTTGGCCACGAGCGTTTCTAAACGGACGAGCCGTTCGGCAGTTGGTGCAACGACGAGCTGCGCATTCTCGATGTAGTCGAATCCGAGTTGGCGCGCTCGCCTTCTCGCTTGATTGTAACTGTCGACGCCCTCTCTTGTGTCGCTGTCCGCGAGCGCTCGCCAATGTTGCTCGAGGCTGCTGTTGAACTTTTCAGCGACGTGTGACGCACGAACCGCGGCGCGGTCTGAAGCAATCCGAATCTTGGTTGAATGCCTCACCACGCCGCGGCGATCGAGATGCGCAAACTCAGTCGGGACGCGACGTGCAAAGTGCCACGTGCCATTTCGCCTCGTCAAAAAATCGGGCATGAGCGCCAGCGCGTTGGACGTTTTGTTGGACGAAATGTTGGACGTTATTTCTGACGAAAATACGGATTCTGCCCGCATTTTCAATAACTAGCGAGGATTGCTTAGGAAAATTGTTAGGGGTTGGAGCGGGTGAAGGGAATCGAACCCTCGTATTCAGCTTGGAAGGCTGCTGCTCTACCATTGAGCTACACCCGCGCCTTTTTGCGCATGATCCCTCGGGTCAAGCCCGAGGGCATGCTTGATCGGAAAACCGGTACCCACCTTTCCGGATCATGGGCCGTTCACCTAACACGGCGCGCGGGCCGTCTCAACTGCCTCGACTCATCGCGCAATTAGCCTTTATTCCAGCGACTTGGGCCGGCTGCTGGCCTTAACGCAGGCCGATTCGCAGCCTATGTTGATGGCCCCACCAACCAAGAAAGGAGGTGATCCAGTGTCTTGTTCCAAGCGCTGTCACCTCGCTGGGATCGCCCGCTAGTTGGTTTGCATCTGGCAGAAGGGGCGCTCTCAGCCCTGGACCAGCGAGTTCAACAGTTGAGCGCGGCGGGAGCGATCCTGCCGCGTTTTACTTGTCATTCGGATGCGTTCGCGTCGATCGCGCGCTAGAAGCCGAAAGTACTGACGGCACGCGGACGCGGGCCGCGACGACTTTCGACGATCGGCTCGCCAGCAATGGCCGAGCTGCCGTAATAGCGGTGATGACCGATCACGTCGTGCCAGTCGCCGATATACGACGAGGCCGGGGACTTCGCGCCGCCCCTGGTGCGGTCGCTGATGATTCGGGGCTCTCGGCGTAACATGACGACCTCCGCTTCCGCTTCCGCTAAACTTGCCTGCTTGCACGCCATCAGTCGGTTCCCTGCTGGCGTGCGTTCAAGCTGGACGGACCTTTATCGTGTTTCCGGACGGTTTCGTGGACTGCATCACATGGAAATAGCGGCGAAATGAACCTGAACGGACTTGTCGGAAAGCGCCTGGTCCGTACGTCCTAAGGGTTGACAGACCGAAACAAGCGCAAAGGAGACGACCGAATGCTCTATGCCATCCTCGCCTATCACGTCGAGGCCGACGTCATGTCCTGGACGAAGGAAGCCGACGCAGGCGTCATGGAGAAGTTGTTCAAGGCCCACGAGAAGGTGAACCGGAATGGACGGCTGGGACCTGCGGCGCGGCTCGACTACACCGGCAAGGCGCGCACGCTGCGCGGGCCGGGCGACGGCATCGTGATCGACGGGCCGTTTGCCGAGACCAAGGAGCAGCTTCTCGGCCTCTACGTGCTCGATTGCGCCGGTGACGACGCGGCGGTCGAAGCCGCGCGCGAGCTGCACGGGGCCAATCCGAACGCGGTCTACGAGATCAGGCCGATCGTGACCTATGTTCCGGGCACGGCACTGACCGCCTTATGACGTCTTCGTATCGGCATCGTCGGGCGGGCTGAACCAGCGCCGTACCACGAGCCCGCCAAAGCCGAGCAGCCAGAGATAGACGGCATAATCCGGCTTGATCGCCGCCACGATCGTGCCGGGGATGAAGACCAGCAGCGGAAACACGCTGCCCGCGGTCTCGGGGTGCAAACCGGGCCCGGTCACAAGCCGCCACAGGATGGCGTTGAGTCCGGCAATCGCGGTGAGGTGCAAGCCATAGAGCACGGCGACCGCGCCGCTCATGCCGAAGTTGCCATAGAGGCCGTTGGTCACCGGCAGCAGGATGATCGACAGCAGGAACAACAGGTTCAGCATCACCGCCCAGCGGCTGCCCCAGCGCTGCCGCGCCAATCGCCGCTGATGGCTGAACCAGAACACGCCGGCGATCACGAAGCTCAAGACCATGCCGAGCAGCCGTCCGCCGCCATAGACGCGCGAGAGGTCGGCCCAGTCCGGCGCGTGTTCGAAATGCGCGGCCTGCGGCAGCCCATAGGCGAGCAGCGTCATTGCCACGCCGAAGATGGTGTTGGACAGCGACTCCAGCCGCCGCATTTCAAACTGGTCGTGATGGTCGCTCGTCACGGCTTGGCGTCTGGCGATGCTTGCTGTGGTCTGACGTCGATCGCTCCGTCTTGCCATGGATTTGGCCAGCGCGATAGCATCAAAACAGACTGTGAGGTTTAGCACAGTGCTCCAAGCCGCAAGCGGCAAATGAATATTGTTTTTTGATTGGATCCTGGTTCGAGGAAATCCCGTGAACATCAAGTGGCTGAGATCCGCGCTCGTTCCCCTGCTCCTGCTCGCCTCGTCGCCCCCTGCGCTGGCGCAAGGCCGTGACAATCTCCCCGTCACCCTTGTGCCCAACCGAGTCGATCTCGGCTTTGACACCCATGCAGTCTTTGCCTCGTCCGGATCGCGGCTGATCGTGACCGACCGGACCGGCATGTATATCTGGGATGTCGCCACGAGGCGCCTCGTCCGTCGCACCCTCTATGACGTCTTTGCCAGGTCGCAGGTGCTGACGCCCGACGAGGACTTGATGATTTCCGGTCACAGGGATGGAAAGATCCGGCTGTGGAATCTCGCCACCGGCGCAAGCGCCGGCGTGCTGCTGGAAAAAGCGGTGAAGGACGGCGACACGGATGACATCAACGCGCTGACGGTCAGCCCCGACGGCGCCCTGCTCGTGTCGGGCAGCGAAGACGGCACGATCTCCGTCTGGAATTTGAAGACCCACCAAAAGTTGCGCAGCTTCAATTTCGGCAAGGTGCCGGAGGGAACGGGGTCGCGTATCCATGCGCTGCGGCTGACGAAAGATTCGAAGAGCCTGATCGCCGTGACCGACGGCTCGGTCAGGACATTCGACTTCGTCATCGGCAAGCAGCTCTCCACTTTCGATCTCCCCAATGAGAAAGGCAGATCCAGCTATTCGTTCTTCGACGACAGCATCGTCAGCGATGACGGGGTGATCGCGCAATTCACTCCGCCAAACTGCAACATCGACGAGCTCGTCTATTTCGATCTCAAGCACGCGGGCAATCCGCTTCCCGTCGACAAGCCCGCCGGCTGCAAGAGGGAAACCTACGACTTCGGCGAGGTGTCGCTGTTCGTCAATCCGGCGCAATCAACCGTCCTGATCGCGCGCACAGGCAGCAAAGAAGTCAGGGAATGGGACTTAATAGCCCGCATGGCGAGGAGGACGATCAAATGGGCGGGCGACGCCAAATCCGAATTGATCGGGGTCGACGGGGATCCCGCCAAGGCCGTCATCAACATTGATGGCCGCGTGTCGATCCGCGACCTCGAGACCGGGACGAGCTTGGCTGATTTCGATGCCCATACCTATCCGGCCGATGCGGCGATCCGCTCGAGGGATGGCAAATCGATCCTGTTGGCCCAGACCATCGACAAGAAGGAGGAGCAACTCACGCTCTGGGAGGTCGGGGCGAGCGACCCGAAGCGTGTCCTGCGCGTGGCTGCCGACGAGGACACAACGATCCGGGATTTCTCGCTCGATGCAAAGTTGGTGGCCGCCACCACCAAGGACGGCTTCGTGCTGTTCTCGCTCGAGACTGGCAAGGAAGTGCGGCGATGGACGCAGAAGGAGATCCGGGTGCCCTGGATCATCCGCCTGTCAGCGGACGGCAAGCTCGCCGTGCTCTCCGGCGACGGCGAGAATGACGAGACCGTCTCGCTCCTGGTCGATACCTCGGACGGCAGCGTCAAGCACAAATTCAGCCAGACCAACGACAACGGCAAGAAGGGCGATGACGATTCTTACAGCGTTACGGATGCCGGGTTCTCTCCGGACGGCAAGCGCCTCGCGATCGGGCGCTTCAACGGATCGGCCGAGATCTGGGATGTCAGCGCGATGAAGCGCATCAGGCAGCTTCAAGCCGACGATGACGACACGCCGGGCCAGATCTGGTCCCCCGTTTTTTCCAGCGACGACAAGAAGCTGCTCACCTGCAGCCGCGACAGCGGCGCATTCCTCTGGACCCTCGATTCGCCCAAGCGGCCTCGCGCCTTCCTCTATGACGACTCCGCGGCCATGCATCCGCATCTCGGCAGTGCAGTGCTGTCGCATGACGGATCGATGGTCGCGGCCGGCTCGGCGCAGCACGCGCTCTCCTCCGGCGATACCGGCCGCGAGCGCAGCCTCAAAGTCTGGAATGCCGCGAATGGAAAGCTCCGCAAGAGCTGGCTCGCCCACGAGAACGGCATCATGGCCGTGACCTTCTCGCCCGACGACCGCATGATCGTCTCGGCGAGTCGCGACGGCACGATCAGATATTGGGATAGCGAAACCGCGAAGCTGATCGCCACCATCATCGTGAGCACCGACGGACATTGGGTCGTGTTGTCGCCGAGCGGCTTGTTCTCCGGCAATGGAGGCGACAGCAGCCTGTTCAACCTGGCGCGCGGCTTGAGTGCGCGCCCGTCATCGGATTTCAAGAAGCAGCTCTACAGGCCCGATCTCATCGCCGAGCTTCTGAAGGGTGATCCGAGCCACCGCTATGCCGCGGCGGCGAAACGGGTTGATCTGAGGAAGATTTGGGACGGTGTGGGGCGGTAGCGAGCGGAGCCGCCTTCACTCCGTCTACCAAGTCGCTTCCTGGCGAACGAGTGCCCGGAACCCGACTTCAGGTATCGTTCGAATGCTTCCGCCTTCTGCCGATCGGAGAAGGCAATATAGGTTACCAATCTCCAAGGCATGTATTTGGAGGTGTGCGACGATTTTCCAGCATTGTGGTCCAAGAGCCGCCGGTCGACGTCGGAGGCCATACCGACGTAGCGCTGTCCCTCGAACGTCTCGCTTTCCAGAAGATAGACGTACCACACTGGTACCGGCCCCCCTTCGCTAAGGCTTCGGAGGGTATCCTGCTTCGCGGTCGGGCAGCGTTCAATCCTGCGAAGCGCCTTGGCGCGAAGCAGGATGGTGGGGGAGGTAGGACTCGAACCTACGAAGTCATAAGACGGCTGATTTACAGTCAGCTCCCTTTGCCACTCGGGACACTCCCCCGCTCGATGGCGTCGTGATCCCGCATCGCCTGCGGCGACCGAAACGGCCATGGAGAGGAAGGCTGCGGATCGCCCGAAAACGGGGTCGCGGCCGGGCGCGTTTATGGGGGAAAGCTGGCGCTAAAGTCAACCAAGGCAAGCCCTAAAATGCACCCGGATGAGCCCAAATTGCCATTGCCCGGAACCCGTGACACAAGCCTCCCATGAGCGATCGAGATCGAAAGCCGCGATTTCAGCGCCGCGGCAAGCCGTTCGACAAGGGCCGGCCGGCCGGGCGCCGGCCAATCTGGCAGGACCGCGACCATGACGGCCCCGCCGTACTCTACGGCTGGCACACCGTCACCATGGCGCTGCAGAACCCCAAGCGTCGCATCAGGAAGCTCGTTCTCACCGAAAACGCCGCGCGGCGCCTCACTGAGGAGAATATCGCCACCCGCGTCACGCCGGAGATCGTCCGCCCCAACGAGATCGACCGGATGCTCACGCCGGACGCCGTGCATCAGGGCCTGCTTGCGGAAGCCGATGCCCTGCCCTCGCCCGACATCGAGACCTTGAAGCTCGAGGGCATAGTGCTGGTGCTCGACCAGATCACCGACCCGCACAATGTCGGCGCGATCCTGCGCTCGGCGGCGGCCTTTTCGGTGAAGGCGATCGTCACCACCGCGCGCCACAGCCCGGAGGCGACCGGGGTCCTTGCCAAAGCCGCATCCGGCGCATTGGAGCTGGTGCCGCTCGTGACCGTGCAAAATCTCGCGCGTGCGCTGACGCGGCTGAACGAGCGCGGCTTCATGACGGTCGGACTCGATAGCGCGGGCAGCGAAAATCTTTCCGCGCTCGCGCTGAAGGAGCCGTTGGCGCTGGTGCTCGGCGCCGAAGGCAAGGGCTTGCGACAATTGACGCGCGAGACTTGCAGTGCCGTGGCGCGGCTCGACATGCCCGGCGAGATCAAGAGCCTTAACGTCTCCAACGCCGCCGTGCTCGCGCTTTACATCGGCGCGACGCGGCTCGCTCTGATGGATTGAGCGCCGAAAAGCAAAGCGCCCGCTCGCGTTTCGCGAACGGGCGCCGCTTGCTTCAACCAAGGAAGCGATCAGTAGTAGCGGCGCACCAGCGGGCGGCCGTAATAGTAGCCCTGGTGGCCCCAGTAGTGGCGATAGGCATAGCGACGCGGCATGTAGCCGTAGCGATAGCCATAGTGGTAGCGGTGGTAATGCGGACGGTAGTAATGGCGATAGCCATAGCCGTAGGTCGGAGCGGCATATGGCAGTGCGTCTTCCTGGTAGGCCGGAGCCGGGGCGAACGCGCCGGGGCCGGAATAGGTCGGGCCCTGGTTCACGTAATAGTACTGGGTCGTCGGCTCGGCGAGCCGATCGTAGGCCCAGGTGTTGCCGCAGACGCCGCAGCCGCTCGAATACATATAGCCGTAGCTGGGCGTATAGGCGTAGGCCGGCGCGTAGCTATAGCCATAGACCGGCGCATAGCTGGCGCAAGGGCTGTAGCCGCAGGCCATTGCGGGCGCAGCGCCCGCCGTCATCACGGCGAAAGCCGCGACCAATCCCTTAATCGTATGACGCATTACTCACTCTCCTGTTAGACCAGTTTTTTGGTCTGCAACTCTTCTGGTTTAGTTTGGCATTCTCTCAGGCTTGCGGCGGAAGTCCTGCGGCGGACCTGAGAAGTCGTGCGGCCTGCGGTCGTCGCCATCTGGGGGCGCCATGATCACAGGCGGCGGATAGAGCGGAACGTCCGGCTGCGTGGTCGGCGACGTCGCAGGCGTCGGCCACGACTGCACGGACCAGGATTCATGATAGCTCTCGGCCGGCTTCGGCAGCTTGCGATTGGGCGGCGGCTCGATCTCGAGACGGCCATAGGCCGGCTTCAAACCCAGTGTCGGGTAATAATGGCCGACGGCCGGTTCAGGCGGCACGACGCGCCCGCCATAGATGGTCGGCTGGTTGTTCACACCCTTGCCAAGGCCATAGCCGCCTTCGAGCACAGCATAGGAAACATCGATGCCATTGATGATGATCGGCACGCCGGGGCGGCCGGGAACGACGATGTCAAAGCCTTCGGCATACGCCGAAGCCGAAAGTCCTATCAAGAAGGTCAGAGCCAATTGAAGGCGCATGCATCCAGTGTCCGAATTGGGCTGCACCCAATCTAACGGAACGAACAATACCAAGGGTTAAGAACGCCCGTGAAACTTCCGGTAAGCCTAACGCGTCCGCCGTTTACCTGTCTTAATGCCGCCGGTCGCGGTCACCAGCCGTTAACGTGTGTAAGCATCTGACGTCAGCCAGGCGTGATCGCGACAATCGTGTGAGCGCCGATCGCGACGGTGACGATGCCACCAGCCGCCTGCTCAAGGTGCCGAACTCAAATCACAGCAAAGAGGCGGCCCCGAAGGGCGGCCATCTCGTGATCGTCGAGCCAATCGCGACTGCGTTGCTCAGCCTCTGCAACTGCGCAGATAGCTCGTCCGCGCATCCCGCTCCTGACCGGCGGCGGTGAAGGATGCACCGCGACACCAATTGTAGTGAATGTTGAAATCGGAAGACCAGCGCGGGCCTTGCATGCCGCCGATGCAGCCGGGATTCGCCAGTCCGCCACGCACCTGATTGAGAGCAGCTTGCGAATATTGCCGGCAGAAAGCCGGATCGGCCGCGCGGGCCGCAGTCATTACTGAACAGGACCCAACAACGATAAAACAAACGCCGACCGCAAATGTCTTGATCATTTCATTCTCCCCAGCCGATTCGGAGTGGTTCCAGCTTTGCCCCCACGCCCGGCAAATGCAACCGATCGGCAATCCTGATGCCGCGTTGACGGGCGCCCACAGCCTGCCATAAACAGGCGCGTCAGGAAGCGTTAGCCGGCATCTGCTAGTAGTCGGCACGTCCGCGATCAGCTAAAGCGATCATCGAAAGACTTTCAGCGGCCAGCGCCGGCTTAGCTCAGCGGTAGAGCAGCGGTTTTGTAAACCGAAGGTCGGGAGTTCAATCCTCTCAGCCGGCACCATCCGTATTTCCTGCGACGAATTTTCTTGCGCGCGGTCGCCAACTCCACTTGGGTCAGAGATGACCATGCAAAAGGCCACCAACTTGGGCGGGCTCAATCGTCCCAGACAATCTCTCCGCACCGGCATCGAAACAGGCGAAACGTCCTGCCGTGGCGGGGGTCAAGTATCTCGATGAAGAGACGAAGCTCCTCGGCGCATCTCGCACAAAATACGCGGTTGCTTGCGCGGGCGTCATTGCCCGAGCGGTTACTTGGATCGGCGTGATCCATGATGTGCTGTCCCGGCTGCGCGTACACCCCCGGCCGCCAAGCGCGGGCGCGACTATGACCCGTCATCCGATTCGGTGCGTTATCCTGTGTTAAGATGCCCACTTCTCCTTGGCAGCGTCCGTTTGCGTCCGCCCATATTTCAAAGCCAACGATATCAACGGGTTGTCAGCCAAAGATCGAGTGGAACATTTGGCCGGTGCCCTGTGTCCGCGAATTTCGGGGGCAGGCATGAACGCAACACACTGGTGGAAATTTACGAGCTTCGTGCTCGTGCTCCTGTTCGCACCCCCCGCCCATTCCGCCGACTTCTATAGCGAAGGTCTGCGCATTCCGATGGCTGCAGCCGGCGCGCGCGGGCTGGAAGCGTTCCTGATGCGCCCGGCGGCTTCCGGACAATATCCGCTGGCGCTCATCAGCCATGGCACGCCACGCAACGTCGACGACCGCGCCGGCATGACGGCGCAAGGCTATCGCGCGATCGCGTATGAATTCGCGCGGCGCGGCTTTGCCGCGCTCGCGGTGCTGCGCCGTGGCTACGGCACCTCGCCCGGCGGCCTCGTCGACAGCTACGGCTCGTGCAGTCGCCCCGATTATCGCGACGCGCTTGCCGTCTCGGTCGCCGATCTCAAGGCCGCGATCGCGGCGATGGGCAAGCGCAGCGATGTCACGACGCGGGGCATGATCGCAATCGGCCATTCCGCCGGAGGGCTCGCGACCGTTGGGCTCACCGCACAGGCGCCGCCGGGCCTCGCTGCCGCGATCAGCTTCGCCGGCGGCCGCGGCTCGGCGCGCGCAGGCATGGTGTGCGGCGACAAGCCATTGGTCGATCTCTTCCGTCAGCTCGGCACAACCTCGCGCGTGCCGATGCTGTGGGTGTATGCGAAGAATGATGGCTTCTTCCCGCCCGACCTGGCGCACCGGTTTCGCGATGCGTTTGCGGGCAGCGGTGGCAAGGTGACGTTCATCGATGCTCCTCGCTTCGGCAAGGACGGCCATTTCCTGTTCTCGGGTTCAAGCGCTGCGACGTGGACACCCTATGTCGACGATTTCCTGCATGCGCAAAACCTGCAGTATCAGATATCGGTGGACGCCCTGCCCGTGCCGCCACAGCTTGGCGCGAACGGCAAGGACGCCTTTGCACAGTATCTCGGCCACGCCCCGCACAAGGCCTTTGCGGTGGCTCCCGACGGCTCATTCGGCTGGCGATCAAGCAGGCGGACAGCTGCGGACGCCGAGCGCGAAGCGCTGGAAGCCTGCACCCGGAACGCCACGCGTTGCAGTATCTACGCCGTCGACGACGCGCTCTCGCGGTGAGGGAACAACCGGCGTCTTGCCCGGTTTTCTTGCCATGCGCATCCGCGAAGAAAACCGCAACATGGTGCTGCTCGCGACGGTCACGCTGTTCACCGCCGCCTTTGCCGGCATCATGGCGCTGATTAACCCTCCGCCGGCGCCGGCCGAGAGCAGGCCCGCCTACCTCGCCGACCAGACACCGGTACGCGTCGTCGGCGGCGCGCCATTCGTGCCAAACGTCAATCCGCGCGAGCACCGGTAACACCACACCGGGCACGTGCCCGGCACAGTGCGCAAGCCGTGACCGTTATGTCACGTATCAACCAAAACTGACATTTCTCCACGCAAGCCGATGGCTCTGCTCTTGATTCCGCACCGCGCGAGACCGACCTTTTTGCTCGGCTGAGGTGGCTCATGAGCTGGATGAAAGACCGCGACGCGCTGATCGCGCAAACCATGGCCTTTGTGCAATCGGTGACGGGCCGCAAGGAAGAGGCCGGCCGTACGAGCATGCCGTTTGGGCCGCCTTCCGCTGAAGCCGCCGTGATGGAAGCGCTGGAGCTGACGCCGCCGAAGGCGAAGCCGCCCGTGCTCGAGCCGGTCCGCACCGCCGCGTCACCTCCGCCGCTTCCCGCGGACACTCTCGGCCGCTTCAGGACGCAGGGCGAGTTGGCGAACGAAATCCGCGCCCGGATCGCGAGCTTCCGCGCACATCAGGAGCGCTTCAACCGCGAGCGCGACGAATATTTCGCGGCAACGCTGGCAAGACTGCGCGCCGCCATCAAGGACGCGTCGCCGCCGCAGCCAGGCAAATAGCTTTTTCATTTGCGGGGAATCGCCGCGGAGGTGCTTCGCGTTTGCCGCGTGGGAACTGCGTCGGCGCGCTGCGGGGCTTTGCCGGACTTCACATATCGAGGAATCTCCTGGTTCGATCAGATGGGTACGCGGCCATCTCGAGAAATGACGCTTGTCGCAAACAATTAGCGTTGACTAATTAATTAGTACTCGCTAATGTCTTTGCCATGATCCAGACCGCCACCATCGACACCGTCATGCGCGCGCTCGCCGACCCCACCCGGCGAGCCGTGTTTGAACGCATCGCCAACGCCGACGAGCTCACGGTGGTGGAGTTGACGAAGGGGAGCGGCGTCACCCAGGGCGCCATCTCCCAGCACCTCAAATCGTTGAGACAGGCGGGCCTGGTCGCCGAGCGCCCCGAGGGCCGAAACGTCTATTATCGCGCAGAGCCCGAAGGCCTCGCGCCGCTGGTCGACTGGATGACCCACTACGGCGCCTTCTGGCGCAAGCGGTTCGGCGACCTACGCACTCTCCTCAAGGAAATCGATCCATGAACCACGCTGCATTGAAATCCGAAACGCAGGACATCGCCGTTGACGAGGTCTTCCCGCATCAGCCCGAGACGATCTGGAAAGCGCTGACGACAGGCGAACTGATTGGCCGCTGGATGATGGCGCCGACGGGATTCGAGCCGGTGGAAGGCAATCGCTTCACGTTCAAGACGAAGCCGGCCGGCGCCTGGGACGGCACCATTTACTGCGAGGTGCTCGAGGTTGTGCCGAACGAACGCTTCGCCTATGCCTGGAAAGGTGGCCACGAGGCAAATGTCGGCTACGGATCGCGGCTCGATACCGTCGTCACGTTCACGCTTTCCCGCGTCCAGGACGGAACGCGCCTTCGCCTTGTCCATTCGGGCTTCGTCCTGCCCAAGAACGACACTGCCTTCCAGAACATGAGCGACGGCTGGCCGAAAGTTTTCCGAAACCTCCGCGTCGCCGCCGGCGAGCGACACTGACGCGATCGCAAAGACGGCATCGAGCGAGCGCGCTCGATGCCCCGACATATCGTGGCTCAACAGGGCCTTGTAACAGGAGAGAAGACATGAGCGAGGCATTTACCGGCGGCTGCGCGTGCGGTGCGATCCGTTATGAAATCTCAGCCGAACCGCTGGTGATGACCGACTGCCAGTGTCGTGACTGTCAGCGGAAAAGCGGCACCGGGCACGGATCCTATCTGACCTTCGCCGGCAAGAAGAGCGTGAAGCTCGAAGGCGACGCCAGGCATTGGGACATCGTTGCCGATAGCGGCAACATCAAGACCCGCGCCTTCTGCCCAACCTGCGGGTCGCCGGTGTATATGACCTTCAAGGCCATGCCGGACCTGTTCACCGTGCACGCCGCGAGCCTTGACGATCCCAGCCGATACAAGCCGCAAATGGTTTTTTACGGCGTGCGCGGCTACGCGTGGGACAAGGTCGATCCAGCGCTGCCGAAATTCGACGGGATGCCACCGGCATGAAATGAATCAGGCGATGGCCGCGATCTGGTCCAGCACCGGCAGCAGGTAGTTCAAGAAGGCTTCAGGGTTCTCGCTCATCGGGAAATGCCCGAGCCCCTTCATGATGGTGACGTGGCTGCCGGCAATGCTGTTGGCCACGGCCATCGTTTCCTCCGGCGTGCAGGAATAATCATATTCGCCGGACAGCAGGAACAGCGGGCAGCGCCTGGTGTCGATCCGGCCGACACGATCGCGGATATCGCCGTCGATCTTATAGAAATAGAGATCACCCTTGAACACGCCGGGCCCGCCTTGCATGTAGTGCCACAGTGTCTCCCAGCGCTCCGTCTCCGGCGCATCCGGTCCGACCAGGCCGGAAACGATCGCACCGCAGACCTCGCCGCCATGCACGTCCGGCCGGTGCAGGAAATTCAGGTCGTAGTAGGGATCGACATGCGCGCCCGCCTGCAGGCCAATGATGGCGCGGAACGCTTGCGGGTGCTCCAGCGCCAGATGCAGCGCGATCCGTCCGCCGATCGAGCAGCCCATCACAATCGGTTTGTCGAGCCCGAGCGCCGACATCACGGACAGGATCATGGTCGTGTATTGCGCCGAGGTGAGCTGGTACTCCTCGTTATGCCAGCCCGCGGGCGGTGAGGATTTGCCGTGCCAGGGCATGTCGAAGGTGATGACGCGATGGCGCGACGTCACGCGCGCATCGTTCATCAGCGCCCGGTACTGGCGGCCGTCGCTGCCGGCCGTATGCAGGCAGAGCAGCGGTCTGCCCTCGCCCGCCTCCTCGACATAAATCCGGTGCGGCCGGCCGAACAGCTCGAAATGCATGTAGCGGCCGACGATCGGCTCGAACTTCGCGCTCATGCGGCGCCTCCCGCAGCCGGCCGGAGCTTTGCCAGCGCTTCCTTGAAGTAGCGTAGATGCGCCATGAACACCTGAAGATCGCCTTCGGCCCTGAGCGTCTTGCGCCTGACCAGCGCCATCAGGTCGTTCGAGCCCGGCGGCGGCTTGGCCAGAAAGAATTTCTGCCACTCGCCTTCGCTCGCGCGCAGCGCAAAGGACGAAGATGGCATTACGAATGGCCCGCGCGTCACCGAGACGATCTTGCCCTCGAAGATCGAGATCAGCCAGGACGTGTCGCCGGACTGAATGAGAAAAGTCGTGGTGAGATAGCGCCCGCGCCGGACCAAACCGGCATCCGCATTAACCCGCTCCTTGAGCGCTTCGAGCATTCGGCCCCTCCTCTCGCGTTTCTCAATGCAAGATCAGGGGAACAGCGGCCGCGTCAATCGCCGCCCTTCAAAGCCACGCGCATACCAGCACGACGTTGGCTGCACAGGCGACCAGAAGCCCCACCGCGAGGGTAAGCTGCGTGCGTTCGCAGAAGGTTTGCGGGCTCGTTTCCATGGCCGGAACCATCCGGCGATTCTAGCTCGGGAGTCCCAGGGATTCTTTTTTCTGGGATTCACCTCCCGTTTACGACTCAGGCGACCCCGCCAAATGGGCCCAAATCGGCCGGATTCCGCCCCCACTTGGCCGCTTTGCCACCGCAACCGAACCCCATCCCACAGCGTTGACTTCGAGGACTTGAGGGGAGGCCCTTCTTTGATGCCCTACGCGCTGTTTTCCAGCGACGCCAAGCTGAGCAAGGCCTATCCGACAGAAGCCGATGTCTGGAAATTCGCCCGCCTTAGCGGGCTCGTCATCGACGTCGCCACCGACGATGACAAGACTGCGCCGCATCCCGTGCTCGACAATGACTATGAAATCCGGCCCTGCCTGGCTGAGCCGGACGAGGACCCCGCCATAAACAAGGCGGAAGCCGAGCGGATTGCAGGTAAGGAGCCGCAATTCACAAAGAACGATGATGAGTTTGCAGCTTATCCCATCCGGGAAGGCCGAGCTGTTCGACAGACTTCCTTTCGAACAGGTCCGCCCTCTTTACGGGGTCGCCACGGCGAGCGAGGCCTGCTCCGCGGATAGCTCCACGCAGACGCGCCTGCGATGCAGCCCGCGGATCGCGCCGATCACCTTCAAAACCTTGCCCGCGGGACAGGAGGAGGCTTGCACGTAAGCAACTTCATAGGGAGCGAGCGCGAGGGGTTCGGATTTGAGGATGGTTTGGGCAGAGCACGGAAGCGCAACCGCGCAAGAGATCAGCAAAGACACAAAGATACGCATGTTTGTTGTCCAGCAGCCGGCGCGACAATAATAGCTGCGCTGCGTGACAAGTTTCATGTCCGCTTGGAATTATTTTTCAGGCAACGCCGCGACAAGAAAAAGGCCGACGTTGCGCCGGCCTTTTTGAAACGCAGCAAGTCGTCTGGCGTCGCTCAGTATTTGGCGGCGACCGGTCCGCCCCAGCCGAAGCGATAGTTCACGCCGACCTTGACGGTATGATCGTCGTCGCGGAAGCGCGAGCCGACGATTGCAGCCGGGCCCCCGGTGAAGGTGGTGCTGCCGAAATTGTAGTACTGGTACTCGGCCTTTGCCGACCAGTTCGGAGCGAACATGTATTCAAGGCCCGCGCCGACGGTCCAGCCGTTCTGGTGATTGCCGTCGGTCGTGAAAGCCGCCGGGGTGCCGGCCGTGGTGAAGGCGATGTTCGGGTTGTCGCGCCAGGCGTAGCCGCCCTTGGCATAGAGCAGACCCGGACCCCAAGTGTAGCCGACCCGGCCGGTCACGGAGCCGAGCTGGTCGTTCCTGGCCGTGATCACGGTGCCGCCCGGAAAGTTGACGCCGGTGGTGTTGCGGTTGAGCCAGCTATACTGCGCCTCGATACCCATCACGCCGTTGGTCGCGAATTGATAGTCGAAGCCGCCCTGCACGCCGCCCATGAAGCGGCCATCGCTGCCCGTGAGGCTGTTGTTGCCGGCAAAGGCGCCGCCGACATGGCCGCCGATGTAGAAGCCGGTCCAGTTGTAGATCACCGCCGGCGCGGAGTAGACGGGAGGAGCTTTGGTATAGGTGCGCGCCGGCATGTCGGCCGCCAGCGCGGGGCTTGCAAGGGCGGTCAAAGCGGCTGCGCTAAGCAATAGTCTCTTCATCGGAATTCCCCATTCACTCGGCGGCGAGATCAACCAACAAATTGGCTTCAATTTGGTTGCCTCGCGGCGAAGCGGGAGTCGCGCTGCCGCAAATGTGACGACGAGGAACCGGCAGCCGCGGCGATCCGCTTGCGGGAGCCGAACCGGCCGATTCCGGACGATTTCCGCTCATCAAGGAGTCGAACCCGCCCTTCGGATGGTTCACGTCTCCCCGAAAAGTGATCGCGGTTAAGATGTCGCAGCGATCAACGCTGCATGTTTTGCAGTTCCGGAAACGGTGCATAAACCGCTCCGGCACATTCGTCGCTGCCATCAGGCAGGACGCGGTCGAGCCGGCCATCGACGAAGAGAATCGCGCGCTCGCGCGGCTCGCGATAGCTGCCGTCGGACTGGCGCTCGGAAAAGCGCAGGCAGCTGACATAGCGTACCCTGCCGCCAACCGTGCGCTGGGCCGGCTCGGCCATGACGGCATCGTGCACGCCGACGGGGTTGTTGAGATAGGTGTGCATGAACGCCAGGATTTCGGGCTTGTAGTCGCTCGGAAAAGGCTGGGGCTTGTCGTCGCTCGGAAAAAACGATGACGCGCTGATGTCATCGGTCTCGCAGGCGGCAAGCAGGAGCGGCAGCAGCAAAACCGCAAGGTATCTTGCTGATGCCCGCGCCCGCATCTTGTTTCCGAAAGGTCCCCTGCCCATCCCGTCATCGGTATTAGACTGTCCTTGCGGGTAAAGGAAACAGCAATTCGTCGTGAGCGGAGACGGCTCCGGCCCGCCCTGCAACCGGGGAGAGGATTGCGGGCGGGCCGGCCTTTCCGCCGGCGCGGCGGGGGCAATGTGTGGAACGAACCGCGCCGAGCAGATCGGGATCAGCCGCGCTTGGTCGTGGTGGGCGCGGCGCGCTTGACGCTGACCTTGGCGTTGTGGGCGGGCTTCGCATGGCGCTGATAGTGACGCACAACCTTGCGGTGATGCTTGCTCTTCTTGGTATTGACCGCACTGCCCTTGGCCGGGGTCGTCGCGGCCGGGGTAGCCTCGGTCTGCGTGGTCGTCTTGCTCACAGGGACTTGCGTCGTCTTGGTCGTCGCGGCGAAGGCCGGAGCGGCGAGAACCGAGGCGGCAAGCAGGGCTGCGGAAATCGTCTTGAACATGGTGGTCTCCTCTTGGCGGGGATCTCGGAGGTATCGGCTGATGACCGGTCCCGTCGATCATGACGACAACCCTATGCACCCCGCACTGAACCCACCCTGAAACGATGAATCAGACTGCGTTCATCTGCGTGACGATCTGTTCATATTCGGCCGCGCGATGGGGCCGGCCGGCGGCGAAAATGGGCTTTCCGCGCGGGCCGCGATCCCGGGAATATTTCGGACTCAGCGATGTTCAAGTCGGCGGGATAAAGTGTAGGATCGATCTCGGCCGCGTGCGACGCTGGGCCGGAATCCAATCGGGAGAAAGATGCATGAGCAAGTTTTCAAGCAAGTTCCTGCCATTGGCCTTGTTGTCGGCGACGCTGGCGGCGGCGCCCGTGATTTCGGCCTATGCCTCCAGCGACGACCAGAATCCGAAGCCCGCTCCGACCACTCACAAGGGCAAGAAGGGCAAGAAGAGCTCGAGCATCGACAGCCCGAAATTCCTGGCCGGCTATCACGCCGCCTATGCGACGATCTACAGCCGCCACGATTACGCCGACGCGATCGATCAGCTCAAGGCCCTCGGACACGACGACCGCGCCGACGTCGCCAATCTGCTCGGCTATTCCTACCGCAAGCTCGGCGACTACAAGCTCGCCCAGGTCTGGTATGAGCGCGCGCTGAAGGCCGACCCGGATCACGTACGGACCTGGCAGTATTACGGCCTGTGGCAGCTCGAGCAGGGCAACCGCGAGCAGGCCGAATATCACCTGCGGAAGATCGCCGAGCTCGCCGGCAAGGACAGCCCCGACTATCGCTCGCTCGCCGCAGCGCTGGAGCAGCCGCCGGGCACCGCCCTCGTCTATTGAGACGTTCGCTCAGGCGCGTTGCGCCGAACCATCGGCATGACACCGGCACAACCTCAAAAGGTTGTGCCGGCTTTGTTATGTCGGGTAGCATTGCACGACTTGCGGGGTTCTGGTGCAGCGATGGAAGCATGGTTAGGTTCGGCGGCCGACTACGTCGCCGATTGGCTCGAATTTCAACTGATGGTGTCGCAGCAACCGGGCGTCATCATCGCAATCACCCATCGCGGCGAGGTCATTGCCGAACACGCCTTCGGGTTTGCCAATCTCGACACAAGCGAGAAGCTGACGCCGCGCCACCGTTTCCGCATCGCCTCGCATTCCAAAGCCTTCAGCGCCGCCGGCGTCCTGAAGCTGCGCGAACAGCGCAAGCTGCGCCTCGACGACGCGATCGGAGACTATATCAACGGCCTGCACCCGGGCGTCGCCGCGCAGACCATCGCGCAAGTGCTTTCACACAGCGCCGGCCTCACCCGCGACGGCGCCGATTCCGGTCAATTCATCGACAGCCGACCCTATCTCACGGCGGCTGAAGTCCTTGCCGAGCTGAAATCGCCGCCCGCGATTGCGCCCAACACGCGTTTCAAATATTCCAACCACGGCTTCGCGCTGGTGGGGCTTCTGATTGAAGCCGTCACCAGCGAGCCCTACGAGACCTGGATCAAGCGCGAGATCGTCGATGCCGCCGGCTTGCGCGAGACGGTCCCGAACATGCCGCTTGCGAAAGGCACGCCGTTCGCGCGCGGTCACACCCGGCTTTTTCCCGCAGGCAGGCGGTTCGTCATTCCCGGCGACAATCCGGCCAACGCGATGAATTCGGCCGCCGGCTTTGTTGCGACCGCCGCAGACACCGCGCGCTTTTTCGCGCAGCTTGCGCCGAACGCGAAGACGAGCGTGCTCTCTGTCGCGAGCCGCCGCGAGATGACGCGCCGGCATCGCCGCATTCCCCAGAGCATCGAAGCCCATTACGGCCTTGGCGTTGCCGCCGGCACCAGCGAAGGTTTTGACTGGTTCGGCCATGGCGGTGGCTTTCAGGGCTACCTCTCGCGCACCGCGGTGCTGCCGGACTGCGAGGTCGGCATCAGCATCCTCAGCAACTCGATCGATGGCGCTGCCCCCTTCTGGATGGACGGCTGCCTGCATATCCTGCGCACCTTCAAGACGCACGGTGCTCCCGCGCGGCGCCTCAACGACTGGCGCGGGCGCTGGTGGACGGTCTGGTACGCGCTTGACCTCGTGCCGATGGGAGACCGGATCCTGGTCGGCAATCCGCACATGATGAGCCCGTTCATGGATGCGACCGAGATCGAGATCACCGGCCGCGACAAGGGCCGCATCACCGCGGCGGCAGGCTATGCGAGCTTTGGCGAAGAGGTACGCCGCTCGCGCAACAAGCGGGGCGAGGTCACCGACATCTGGCTCGCCGGCGCCAACGCCAAGCCCGGGAAAGTGGTGGGGCGCGAGATGGAGCGCAGATACGGCATAGCGAAGCCGCGGGCGCGGACGTAGGCGCCCTCGCCTACTTCATCAGCGCCTCGACCTCGCTTCGAAACGCCTTGCGTGAGGCGTCGCGCGAATAGAACATGTGGCCGCCCGGATAGACCATGAGCTTCACGCGCTCCGGGCCGGCATAGGCCGGCAATTGGTCGAGCAGGATCTGACTGCCGTAATACGGCGTCGCCAGATCGAACAGGCCGTGGCCTACCAGCAATTTCATCTTTGGATCGAGCGCAAGGGTCTGCCTGAGGTCGGCGACCGATTGCGGCGGATTGATACCGTGACCGAAATCCCAGGCGCGCTCGACCGTGTGGTTGCCGAGCTGGTAGGAGCCGTCCGGGCGCCAGTTCAGCTTGCGGGTGGTGAGATCGACCACCGCGCTCGAGACCGGAGCGGAGATGCCCTCGCCGGACGGATCGCTGAACAACAGGAAGCTCGAGTCCGGATAGGGATCGGGCCCCGACACCGACGCGTCGTAACGGCCGGTGATACGCCCGTGCTGGCGGTCGAACTCGCGGCGGAATTCGGCGACGTCGAAGCGACCCGCAAGCCGCCGGCTGACCGCCTGATCGATGCCGGTGAGCTGCGCCACCCTGTCGGCGAGGCGGTTGCTCGCATCCGGATCGGCCACGCCCTTGATGAGGTCGAGCAGGAAATCGCCGCTGGCATATTTTTCGACGTCGGCGAGGTCGGCACGCGTCAGAGGTTTGCCCGCTGCCTTGTTCGCCTCTTTGTTCCTGGCCTCACGCGCCACGGCCGCGTAGGTCGGTAGCCGCGCCACATATTGCAGGATGCTGGAGCCGGCAAATTCGCGAAAATCGAGGACGGGCGAGATCAGGATCAGCCCCTTCACGCCGACGCCCTGGTCGCGCTGCAGGTCGCGCACGACCTTGGGCGCGCGAATGCCGCCATAGCTTTCGCCCACGACATATTTTGGCGACAGCAGGCGGTCGTATTTTTCCAGCCAGCGGCGGATGGTCACTGCAACCGATGCCGCGTCGCCATCGACCGAGAAGAAGTGCTTGCGCACGTCCTCGCCCGTCGCCACGAAACGGCTGTAACCGGTGCCGACCGGATCGATATAGACGAGGTCGGTGAAATCGAGCCAGGTGTCGGCGTTGGGCTCCAGGTCGGGCGATGCGGAGGGCGTCACCGAATCCGCATTGATCGTTAGCCGCCACGGCCCGTTATTGCCGAGCTGCAGCCAGGCCGATGCGGCACCCGGTCCGCCGTTGAACAGGAACGTTACCGGGCGCGTTGCGCGATCGGCGCCATCGAGCTGGTAGGACGTGTAGGCGATATCGGCCTGCGGCTCGCCCTTGTCGTTGAACAGCCGGATCGAGCCGGCGATCGCGGTAAAGGACAGCGTACGGCCGGGAAGCTCGACCGTCTGATGGGTGGTCGAGTCCGGCGGCAGCCGATGCCGCTCGGCCGCCGCGGGATTGGCCGGCGTTTCAGCGGCGCGGCGTCCGGACTGGGTCTGCGTGGAAGGACCGCCCTTCTGCTCCCTGGGCGGGGCGGACGGCGTTGGCGATGGCACCGCCTCCTGGCCAAATGCTGCGCCGGCCAGCGTGAGTGCGACCAGGGCCGCAGCCCAATCCAACGGGCGCGAAACCTTCAACGCGCAAGTCATGCAACCGCTCCCTGCTTCCCCCGATCAGCCCGGCGAACAGCTTCGCGCGTGGCTCCGAGGGCCTTGGGTAGGCGCAAGTTCTAGCGGGAAATTGCGATGGGGCGGAGTGCAGGTAACACCTTGCCGCGATCACCATTGCGGCATCGCAGTCAATCCGGCGACACTCGCAAACTTCAGAAGGCGATGCCGACCATCAGCACGACGGGCTGCGGCCTCCAGTAATAGCCTCCCCAACCAGCCGCATCCGCATACCGCAGATGCGACGTGTACCAGGAGGCGACACGATAGCGCGGCCAGTGACGATGATGCTTGATCCGGGCAGAGGCGACCTTGGCGGTCGAAACGGCTGCCGTCTGTTTGCCGGTCGCGCCAATCTCCGCTGCCTTCGCGGGCGCGGCGATCGACAGCGCAGCGGCAAAGCCGGCCACGGCCGCAAACAGCGATAACTTGCGGGACATAGTCTTCATCCGGCACTCCGTGGCGTTACGAGACACAATGTTGAAGCCTTATGCTTGAGTTGAAGCCTTATGGTTGAAGCCTTACGGTTAATTCTAACAATGTGGCGATCAGAAGCCAACGCCGTGGTGATCAGAAGCCACCGCCGTGGCGATCAGAAGCCAACACCGACGATGGCGCTGTGGCCGCCACCACCGCCACCGCCACCGCTCGGCCGGGCCATTGCCTGCTGCCGCGCCTGCGGCTCAGGCCTGCTCGCCTGCTTCTGCTCACGGCGGTGCGGCTGCTCATGCTCGCGAGCGGCCTGCTTGCGGCGCGAAGGCGCATTGCCTTCGTCGTTGTTCTTGCGCGAGGCTGTCGAGGTCGCAGGCGCCGGCGTCGTCTTGTCGACGACGCAGACATCACCCTTCAGCGTCTCGCCGGCGTTGCATTCGAGCGGACAGACGCGCCTCGAATGTTTGACGAGGTCGGCAACGACATCCTTGGTCACGACCGGATTGTTGGTCGGCAATCCCTCGATCTTGTTGTAGCGGCTCAGCGCAGCCTGGGTCGAGGTCAGCGAACCATCGGGGCGGCCGGTGAAGCAACCGAGCCGGATCAACTCGGTCTGCGCGGAGCGGACCAGCGGCAGCGAATTGGGCGCCTCGGCCGTGCGCTGGGCGACTTCGGCGTTGAAACGTTGGAGTGATGCGGCGACCACCGGGCCAAGCCGGTCGCAGGTCACGGTGCGCGAGAACTGCTTCAGATCATCGACGCCAGTGCCCGCGCTGCCCTTGGCGAGGATCGCGTCGAGCTTGCCCTGCTGGTCCTTGCAGGCCGCTTCCTTCTGCGCCGCAAGGTCAGCCTGCTTGCGCGCGGCTGCCGCTTCCTCGGCCTGCTTCTGGGCCGCGGCCGCGGCTGCGGCGGCTTCCGCAGCCGCCTTGGCGTGCGCGGCCTGATCGGCCTTCTGCTGCGCTTCCTTCGCCTTGCGATCGGCTTCGGCCTGCTTGGCCTGCCGCTCGGCTTCAGCGGCGGCGGCACGACGCTCGTCCTCTTCGCGCTTCTTCTGCGCCTCGGCTGCGGCTGCGGCTGCCTTGGCCTTCTCGGCGGCTTCGGCCGCGGCGGCCCGGCGCTCGTCTTCCTCGCGCTGCTTTTGCGCAGCTTCTGCAGCCTTTTGCGCGTCCGCCTTGCGCTGCGCGTCTTCGCGCTGTTGGGCCTGGCGCTTTAGCACATCGATGCGCTGTTGCGCCGTGATGGCGAGCGGTGCATCCGGGAAGCGCTTGATGAATTGTTGTAGCGCCGCGATATCGGTGGAGTCCTTCACCTTGCTCCACTCCAACGCCTCCTGCGTCGTCGGCGGACGGCTCGGAATCTGATTCGGCTCCAGCGAGGCGACGTCGTTGGACCGCGCGGAGGACGGTGGGGCCGGCGGCGGCACGGCCACGGCCTTGTTGAGCGCGTCGATCTGGGCTCTCGCCAGATCCGCGTAGAACCCGGTGGGATGGGTACCCAAAAACACTTCCCAGGCCCGCTGGGTGCCGATCTTCTGGACCAGCTCGAAGTCGGCCTTGACCTCGCTCATCGGCGCTTCCTGCGGCTTGGCGGGCGCGGGCACCAACGCAACGTTGCCGCCGCCGAGCGAACCGTAGACGAACGGCTCCTGTCGGCTTCCGGTCGACTTCATCACTTCGTCGCGGACGCGGCCGAAGGCAAGTCGCACGTCGAGACCGGGAACGGGCAAGTCCTTCAGGATCGCCGTCGTGAACGGGCTGTGCTGACCATCGCCGTCCTCGGCCGTCGAACCGGCTTTCGCCGCGTAAGCAATCAGCGTGTCGGTCTCCGTCGGCTCGACCTTGCCGAGACCGCCCTGCACGCCGCGGCTCGCGCTCCGGCTCCGCTCACGCCGCATCTTGCCGACGAAGGGATTGTCGCGGCAGGCGTCGAGGATGATCAGACGCAGCCGCTTGGCGCCGTCGGCCGAAGAGACCAGCCGCTCCAGCGGAATCGCCTCGTCATCGGCGTCGCGGTCGCTGGCAAGCTTGGCGTCGATCGGAATGAGATAGTTGCTGCCGGCGATCTCGAGACCGTGGCCGGCATAGTAGATGACAGCGATGTCGGCATCGTCGGAGGTTTCCTCGAACTTGCGGATTCCCCGCTTGAAATCGAGGTTGCCGACGTCGATCAACACGTCGACCGAATCAAAGCCCGCGTCCTTGAACATCTTGGCGACGGCATTGGCGTCGCGGGACGGGTTCGGCAGCTTAGGGACGTTCTGGTAGGCGGAGTTCCCGATCACGAGCGCTACGCGCTTGTCCGCCAAGGCGGCCGTAGGAGCCAGAACCATCATCGCGATGGTTGCTCCGATCACCGCAGCCAAGGACACAAGCCGCCTGATCATCTTTAATTCAGCGCTAAGCCATTACTGGCCGCGCATCCCCCTTCCAAATATCAGAGCCAGTATACCCGACGCATTGAAAAAATTCGCGTACGTTTAGCAGCATACCGCGCCCTGCGATCACCATCAATCAGCATCGCGCCAAGGCTAGCGCCAGTCCACCGCGGCGCACGGTGATCCAGATCACGTTGGGCGCGGGCCGGCTGCGACTCGAAGCCATCCGACAGGACGTACTGCGTCGCGCCCCGACTGCCACCGCAGCCGCGGCAGCCCCCTCTTTCTCGCGGAGATTCGTAAAAATGGCGAGGTGCCCGCCACCCGACCTGCAAATCCAAGTTGTGGCATACGGCGCCGCTCGCACGGAAAAAGGCAGTCCCCCTACGACTTTACCGGAGCACGGCTCCCCTGTGTTGCTCTCACGCCACAATAGACTCGAAAAGCTCACAAAAGGCCTGGTTTTGGACACATCCTGTTAAGGAAGCCCTTGTCCGCTCGGCAACACCTGTGGCCTAAAATAGCGGAATTTTAATGCGCCTTTTTGCGGGGGACACCAATATGAACAAAATCTCGAACGGACCGGCGGCGAAGGGCACGCTGACCAGACGGTTTCTCCCGGCGACGGTAGCCGCGTTAGCAGTGACTTTCGCCTCATCTGCGGCATTTGCGCAACTTGGCGCAAACTGTACCTCGGCTCAGCCGATAGGGCTTACCTCAAACGGTCCAGCGGTTGCGGGGTCTCTTGGCCAAAGCTCGGCCGCACTCGCGGGTGCGATCTCCTCCGTCGAAACCGCTTTCCTGTCGCAGCAGGGTAGCGCATTCGTGTCCGCCCCGCCCAATCCGGTTCCCAATCAGCCGGGCGGTGGCGTTTGGGTTCGCGGCGTCGGTGGCGAAGCCGATGTCAAATCGAACTCCTCCACGGTTCTCACCGGTACTACGCCGGGCGGCGTGGTCCTCAACCAGGTCAACACCAACTGCAACAACCGGGTCCACCTCAGCTTCGGTGGCGTTCAGATCGGCGCTGATATCGCGCGACTGAACTGGAATGGCTGGAATGTTCACCTGGGCTCGACCGCCGGCTATGTCGGCGCCAGGACGAACGATACCAATCAGGCCTTTCCGTTTACCAACGATTTCCAGGTTCCGTTCCTCGGGACCTACCTTGTCGCTACCAAGGGACGATTCTTCGCGGACGTGATGTTCCGCGAGGAGGAATTCAACATCAATCTCTTCAACGCGGGGTACGGCTTCAGCAACCAGCCCTTGTCGGGTCACGGGTTCTCAGTCACCGCGGACGCGGGTTACAATTTTGACCTCAAGAACGGCTGGTTCATCGAACCGTCCGGCGGTTTCATCTTTTCGCGCACCGCGATCGATCCCTTCACGATGCCGGGCAACCTCCAGAGCGCCGGTCTTTCCGCGACGGAGAGCATCAACGACATCGAGAGCGAATTGGGTCGGTTGAGCTTGCGGTTCGGCAAGAACATCGCGGGCGCCAAGGTCAACTGGCAGCCCTTCGCGTCCGTGAGCGTGTTTCATGAATTCGCTGGAAACACGACTGCGACCGGGACATTTCCGGCCGTCATTACCAATACTCCGGTCCCTGGTGTGAACTCGCCGATCAATGGGGTGGCCACGAACTCCACGAGCCGCATCGGCACTTATGGCCAGTACTCGCTCGGCCTTGCCGGTCAGGTGGTCAACACGGGTTGGCTCGGCTATGTCCGCGCCGACTACAAGAACGGTGACAATATCACCGGCTGGGGCCTGAGCGGCGGCGTAAGGTATCAGTTCACGCCCGAGATGATCGCTGCCGTGATGCCGTTCAAGGTCAAGGCGCCGCCGCACCCCTACATTGCGCCTACCAACTGGACCGGCTTCTACGTCGGCGCGATCGGTGGCGCGGACTACGGCCGGACCGACGTCACCGTGCTGACCACGCCTGCGCAAAGCGAGCGGCCGTGGGTTGCAGGCGGGCTCGGCGGCTTCGAGCTCGGCTACAACAGGCAACTCCCGAACAACTGGGTGCTCGGCGTCGAGGGCGATATCGTCGGCACCAACACCCATGGTGCGAGGAATTTGCCGCCATCAGCGAGCGCTGGGCTCTCCGTACCCTCGGCCTCTATGCTGCAGGTCGGCGACAACACGAACTGGATCGCGACCGTGGCCGGCAAGCTCGGCTACGCGATGGGGCGCACCCTGTACTACGTGAAGGCGGGCGGTGCGTTCGAGGACAGCAGGATTACCGTGACGTGCTTCGATCCAATAAACGGCGGCGCCACTTGCACCAACCAAAACGGGTTTGCGCTCGCTCCGCCGCTGCCGCCGGGCCTCACCTTCAACCACGCGCAGATCTCGACCAGCCAGACCCGCGCCGGTTGGACCGCAGGCTTCGGTACCGAGTTTGACCTGGGCAAGGGCTGGTCGGCGAAGAGCGAGGTCGACTTCCTCGACTTCGGCCGGCACACGGCTCTGTCCTCCAACGGCGTAACCTCGCTCTCCGACTGGAACTACCTGTGGCAGGGCAAGATCGGCGTGAACTATCACTTCAGCCCGAGCCCGGTCGTCGCGAAGTACTGAGACCGGCGACAATCAGCCAAAGTTCTGGACGGGCGGCCCTGAAAAGGCCGCCCGTTTACTTTAAGGGAAGCGAATCTCTTTCGCCGTCATCTCGACAGGGATCGCCAAGTCTATATAGACGACCGGCGCGTCGCCTTCCGGCGCACGAGCCGAGCCCCTTTGCGAGCCTCTGAGAGTTCATGAATACGCCCAAGCGACATGACCGGATCGCCTTTGTCGCGAGCGCTGGCGAGGAAGCCCAGGCGGCGCTGACGCAGCTCACCAATCTCTACGGCAATTGCGCGCCGGCCGAAGCCGACGTCGTGGTCGCGCTCGGCGGCGACGGCTTGATGCTGCAGACCCTGCATCAGCATATGCGCACCGGAAAGCCGATCTACGGCATGCATCGCGGCACCGTCGGCTTCCTGATGAACGAGTTCTCGACCCGCGATTTGCGCGCACGGCTGGCCGAGGCGCGCGAATCCGTGATCCATCCGCTTCTGATGCGTGCCACAGACATCCAAGGCGCGGTCCACATCCACCACGCCATCAACGAGGTCGCGCTCTTCCGTCAGACCTACCAGGCCGCGCGGTTGCGCATCCTGATCGACAACCACGAGCGGATGCAGGAATTGATCGCCGACGGCGTCCTGGTTTCGACGCCGGCCGGATCGACCGCCTATAACCTCTCGGTGCAGGGGCCGATTCTGCCGATCAATGCGGCGCTACTCGCGCTGACACCGATCTCCGCCTTCCGTCCCCGCCGCTGGCGCGGCGCGCTGTTGCCCGACAGCGCCTATGTCGTGATCGAGGTGCTGGAGGGCGAGAAGCGTCCGGTGGCAGCGGTGGCCGACCACGACGAGGCGCGCGATGTGCGGCGGGTCGAGGTGCTCTCCGACAAGACCATCGCGATGCGGATGCTGTTCGATCCCGGCCACAGCCTCGAAGAGCGCATTTTGCGCGAGCAATTCGGGCATTGAGAGCTTATCCATCGTCATTGCCGGGCCTGACCCGGCAATCCATCTCCTTGGATCGGAGTCTTGTCAGATGGATGCGCGGGTCAAGCCCGCGCATGACGAGTCGAAGAATACGGCGGTTGATGCATTCCGGGTGCGTTTCGCAACCCTTCGTTAACCGGCATCGCCCTATGGTTAATGTGGGGTAACCCGCTTTCTGACCGGGTTCGCCCCCAAGGCCGGTCCATGTTCCGCATCGATTTCAACAAGCTCAGGTTTCTCGTCTGCGACGACAACCCGCATATGCGCCGCATTCTGCGCACGCTGTTGCATTCGTTCGGCGCGCGCGAAGTCTACGAAGCCGAGGACGGTGCGACCGCACTTGAGATGTACACCCACTACGTCCCCGATATCGTCATCACCGACTGGGCGATGCCGATCTTCGATGGGCTCGAGCTCGCGCAGATGATCCGCCAGCCGGAATCCAAGGGCAACCCCTACGCCCCTATCATCATGCTGACGGGACATTCCGAGAAGCGCCGCGTGACGGTGGCGCGCGATGCCGGCGTCACCGAATTCCTGGCCAAGCCGATCTCGGCCAAGGGACTGTATCAGCGCATCCTCAACGTCGTCGCCAATCCGCGGCCCTTCATCAAGACCAAGACCTATTTCGGACCGGACCGCCGCCGCAACACCAACAACGCCTATATCGGTCCGGAGCGCCGCGTCGGCGGCGAGGTCGAGGTGCTGCAGCAACCGTCGCTGCTCGACAAAGCCCGCTCTTCCATCTAGCCGCCAGGATACCGCGAAGGAACCTCAAAATGGCGAAAGAGAAGCCGGCGGAAATCAGCGTCAAGCACTACGCCACCCACAAGGTCATCACCCAGCCCAATCCGCTGCGCAAGGTGCTGCACCGCGTCGACGAGCGGGATTTCGACGACCCCGTGGCGCTAGCGGAAAAAGCCCTCGCCGACTTGGCCGGCGAGTTCAAGTCGTGGATGCTGATCGAGGCTGAGCGGCTCGCCGACTCGCATCGCGCGATCGTCCGGAACGGTTTCTCCGACGAAGCCGCCGATGAATTGTTCCGCGCCGCCCACGACATCAAGGGCGACGCCGCGACGTTTGGTTATCCGTCCGCCGCAGTCGCGGCTGAAAGCCTGTGCCGCATCATCGAGCACGCACCCGAGGTCGAGAAGGTTCCGGCCGAACTGATCACGCACCACATCAACGCGATCCTGGCGATCGTGCATAATCACACGCGACTCGACAGCGCGACCGTTGCGAGCGAATTGAGCCGCAAGCTGCGTGGCGTCGCGGATGAATATCTGATGCATGTGAACCGCGACCGGCCCGAGCATCTCGAGGCGATCATGTCGCCGAGCATTGTGCCAGGGGATTAGAGCACGTCGCTTGCGCGGGAGCCGGGCTGCTCCTGCATTTGTACAAGCACTCACGCACAATCGTAGGGTGGGCAAAGCGACAGCGTGCCCACCATTTCTTGCCGATGTCGTGAATGGTGGGCACGGCGCTCACGCGCCTTTGCCCGCCCCACGCAGTGTGGATCGCTTCGTCGCATTCGCTCCTCGCAATGACGACGACGGTTACGCCGCGATCAGATCATCATGTAGCGGCGCGATCGCTTCGTCTTCTGCCAGGAGCTCGTCGCAGAACTGGCGCGCGTCTTCGCGGGCGGATTCGGTTGCAAAGCGGCGGAGCAGGATCAAGAGCGGCTCGGTGGCGCCGCGGTCGGTCTCGCAATGGGTCAGCACGCGCTCGACCATGCGACGCCGCAGCCGCGCCGCGCCTCCTGCATCATTGACGAAGCCGGCCTCGTGGCAGGCTTCGAGCGCGACACGAAACGCCGCAAACGTCGATTCCGGCAGGCCCGCGCGCTTGAGCAGCGCGAGCAAGCCGGCCGCGCCGCGGTCATGCGAGAGCGCGGAGACTCGCGCCTGCGGCAAGCCGGACAGCTCGGCGAGCGAAGCCTCGAACAGCTCGAGATTGCCGGAGAGCAGCGCGCGCAGGATCAACCCCGCGGTGAGCTGGGAGGTCGCGCGCAGATGCGCAACAAGCCCGCGCACGTCCTCGCCGCGCGAGCGCGCCGCGATATGGAGCGTGGAGCGGTCGCGCGCTTCGCTGGTGATCCGCCCTGCCCGGTCGGCGCTGAGCCAATTGCGCGCAACGACGAACTGCGCCAGCGTCTCGGAGAGCCTTGCGACCAGCGCCGCGCGCGTCGCGGCCGGCAGATCCTCCAGCACCAGCATCGACTCGCGGATCGCTGCGAGATGGCCGTGGCGCTCGACGATGCGATCCCAGGAGAGCGGCGCGAGCTCGGCATAGGCGTTCTCGATCAATTCAAGCGCGGCTGCGGCCGACCCTACCTCGGCAATCGCAGCGCAGACCGAGGCCGGCAACATGATGCGGCGAGCAATCGCACATTGCGTCTCGCTGTCGCCGGTGGCGACGATGTCGACGAGATCGGCGTCGATCAGAAGCGGCGAATGTTCGAGCACGGGAAGCGCAACGGAAGGCTGATCGAGCGAGAGCGCCTGCACGATCGCGGCCGGCGCCTCGGCGCTGCGCGCAAACACCTCGGCCATCGCCTGCCGCACCAGCGGCGAGGGATCGTCGAGCAACATCAGCAGCGCGCCTTCGGCGGCTTCGCGATCTTCAGCGGAAAGATCCGAAATGAGCCAGGCCCGCGCCAATGCTCTCGTGGCCTCCGCCCGCTCGCCTGCGGGCGCGTTCCTGACCCAACTGATGAACTGCCGAACGATCATGGTCCTGCCGGCTTACGCAACCAAAAGCGACGCGCTGTCGCCACCGAAATACAAAATAAACCACGACGCTTAACAAAGCGTTCACCATAACCGACTGGTTTTATTGACGTTTTGTTAAGGGTGGCGGTGCGGCGAAGCGCGCCGCAAGCGCGATCAGCCCGCGAACGTGCCGTTGCGATCGCTGAAGAGATCAAGCGGCCGCGGCGTATCGTTGTTCGATGCCGGCGCCGCTGCCGCGGCATCCGCAGTCAGCGACGCGGAGCGGCCCCACAATTGATGCACCGTCGAGGAGACCGGTTGCGAACGATCGTCGACCAGGAACAGCGAGCGGAACATCGGATCGGCTGGATGCGAATTGGCGTCGCCGCCCGATGCCGAGGCGACTGAAGCCGGTGCGGCATTCCGCACGTCGGGGATTTGCGAGAGGAAGCTCGCGCTGTCGAGCGCAGGCGTGGCTGCCGCGCCGATGGCTCCCACGGCGCTTGCGGCCGAGGGGCTCGTAGCCGGAGTGCCATACATCGCGAGCGCCGATTGGGTGGCGGACGCGCCGGCGGCGCTGTCGTAGCGCGCGGCGATCACGGCGTAGACCTCGGAGACGGTGCGGCCGTTGCCTTGGCGGTCGTAGAAGATCGAGCGGTTGGCCGCGGCGGCGGCCGGAAACATCCTTGCGGCTGAGGCCTGCGGATCGTCGACCGCGCAGTTGATGAGTCTTGCCGCGCCCCCGACGCCCATGAAATGCGCCATATACAGCTCGCCGTCGGTCGGGCGGCGCCCGATCCTGCCGGTGAGCTGGAAGCTGTTGGATTGCGTCAGCACGCCCGCCATCGCAGCGCTCACGGCGGGATCGTCGCGCAGCTTCATGATGTCCCTGCGCGCCACCGGATCGACCACGACATAGTCGCCGGACGCGGTCTTGGTGATCGCATTGGCATATTGGCCGTAGCCGACCTGCGCACCCGCTTCCTTCACGGTGGCAAGCCAGGTCTGCTCGATGAACTGGTAGAGCCCATGCGCCGAGGACGTCGAAGCGCCCGCGCTCGGATTGAAATCCGACTCCATCTTCGCGGTGGCGAGCAGATAATGGAAACTGGCGCCGGTCACGGCGGCCGCCTGCTTGATCGCGCCGGTCACCTGCGCGCGCAGGCTATCGACACCTGCCGCGACATTGGTGTTGCTCGTGTCGACCGACATGTGTTGGTGCCCTGCTCCCCGGACACTGCGATTGCGGCGTTCCTGCGCCTTCTCCCGAAAGGCGCCTCAGCCAACGTCACACTGGGACGGTTATGGTTAACAGGGGGTTAAGACGCTCATTTGCGATACACCTCGTTCGGGTCGAACAGCCGCTCGGCATCGACAAAGGCGAGACGCGTTTCGCCGTTGTCGCCCTCAACCCGACGGTAGAAGCAGGACTTGCGTCCGGTGTGGCAGGCGGCGCCGACCTGCTCGACGCGGATCCAGACCGCGTCCTGGTCGCAGTCCATGCGCATCTCGACCACACGCTGGGTTTGACCCGATGTCTCACCCTTCCGCCACAACGCATTGCGCGAACGGCTGAAGTACCAGGCCTCTCCGGTCGCAACGGTCTTGCGCAGCGCTTCGTCGTTCATATGCCCGACCATCAGCACCTCGCCGCCCGCTGCATCGGTCGCAACGCAGGTGAGGAGTCCCGACGCGTCGAATTTGGGCGAAAAGCCGAGCCCCTCTTCGCGATCGGTATCTGCAGCTGTGGACACGGGATAGCCCTCGCTCTTCAAAGCAAGGGTGAGCAGCTCGTGCTACGTCCCTCGCACCATGGACAGGAACCGCGCCTGCTCCGCCGGATTGTCGCGGAACATGCCGGTGTAGCGGCTGGTGAAGGTCATCGCGCCATGCTTGGCGACGCCCCGCACCGACATGCAGGTATGCTCCGCTTCGACCAGCACCGCAACGCCGCGCGGTTTGAGGATCTCATCGATCGCGGCCGCGATCTGCGCCGTGAGATGCTCCTGCGTCTGCAGCCTCCGCGCAAAAATGTCGGTCAGCCGCGCGAGCTTCGACAGCCCCACCACCCGCTCGACCGGCGTATAGGCGATATGGGCTCTGCCGTAAAACGGCATCATGTGATGCTCGCATTGCGAGGTGAACGCGATGTCGCGGACCAGCACGAAATCGTCATAACCGGCGGTCTCGCCGAAAGTGCGGTCGAGCACCTCGGCCGGGCACTGATGGTAGCCCTGGTAGAGCTCGTCGAAGGCCTCGACCACCCGGCGCGGCGTATCGAGAAGACCCTCGCGGTGAGGGTTCTCGCCGATATAGCTCAGCAGCGTGTACACGGCGCCTTCGGCTTCCGCGCGCGAGGGCCGCGGCTGGTCGGCGCGGACGGCGGCGGCCAGGAATTCTGACGGATCAAGCTCGGCGGGGCGCGCCTCAGTGGGCTTGCCAGCGCGAAGGGGTTTGATCAAGGCGCCATCCATATCGTCTTCTCCGTTCGACCGGTCATAAGGACCGGAGTGTCACCGGGCAGACGGGGCGGAAATTCCGCCGGGCGCCTGAGTCCCATCGTTGTTGTCAACACCGGAGCCGGCAAAAAGCCGGACTATTTTTCCAGCATTTGCATCCATATATAAGACGATGAAACTCCCGCGCCAAGGGCGCTTGCCGGGGTGCGCCCTTAGGACCTCGTCCCATGCTGAACGACATTTACAACAAGCGAATCATCGAGTTGGCCGGGAACATTCCGCGCTTGGGCCGTTTGCCCGACCCCGATGCCAGCGCCACCGCCCATTCAAAGCTCTGCGGATCGACGGTCAAGGTCGACCTGAAGATGGACGGCCCCGTGGTCACCGACTTCGCCCACGATGTGAAGGCCTGCGCGCTGGGACAGGCCTCCTCCTCCATCATGGCGCGCCATGTGATCGGCTCAAATGCGAGCGAATTGCGGGAGTTGCGCGAGACCGTTCGCAAGATGCTGAAGGAGAACGGCGCCCCGCCCCCGCCCGACCACAAATGGGCCGATATCGCGCTCCTGGAACCCGTCCGCGACTACAAGGCGCGCCATGCCTCGACCATGCTGACCTTTGACGCGGTGGTCGATGCAATCGGGCAGATTGAAGCGAAGGCGGACCAGCCCGCGGCGGCGCAGGGCTAGGCAGTCACTTCGACGGCGCTTCCGCGCTACCGCCGGTCCGAACCACGGCTTCCGCGGTCTTGGTCGATTTTGCGGTGGTGTCGCTTTCATCGCTGCTGACGAAGCGGTCCTGCACGGTCTTCGGCGCGATCTGCGCCATGGGTATCGCGATCGCGGCCTGCGGCAGCACGTCTGCGAGCTTGTCGGTGTTCGCCACCCTGGTGAGGCGCAACTCGTCCGGCGTGAGCTCGTGCAATTCTTCCCAGGGCGGCACGCTGAGTGCCAGGGACAGCAGATCGCCCGCCCCGCCCATGTCGAACGTGTATTTGGCGAGTCGTCCGACGTCGCGCTCGACGATCATCAGATCCTGCGCGGAATAGGATGCGGCCTTGGCATCATCGGCGCGATCGCCCATCCAGATCTGGTGGACACGGACATGGGCCTCTTGCGGCACATAACGCGCCTTGCCCGACAGCAGAAGGAACACGCACATGGACTCGCAATAGGCTTCCGGCGCGACGCTGCCGCGATCGCCACCTTTAGCCTTGTGGTCCAGCATGGTGACGCCGACCGTGGTCAGCATGCCCAGATCGCGGAAGCGGCGGCCGAGGGTAATGGAATCGTTCACCGAGCCGCCACTGGAATCCAGCACGATGGTCGCTCCGGCAAGGTCGCGGCCGCGGGCAAACTCCTCGAAGTCCTTCGGGGTATCGGCGGTGATGATGCCGACTGCGCTGATCCAGCCTCCGCAATCGCGTCCGCAAGCCACCCAGCTAAACTTCATCGGGAGCTTGCGTGCTTCAAGCGAGTTGCCGGCATGCGCGGGACTGCCGAAGGTCGCAGTGGCGCCTGGCAATGCGAGACACAGGGCGGCGGCGCAAAACAATGCCCAGCCGCGGAGATCAAGCGACGAAAAGCGCCTCAAACTGGTTCCTTCCCCAAGCCCCGAAAGAGCGACAAAAGAGCAATGGCAAGCCCGAACCCAACGCCAAAAACGAGTCTATCATACAGGCGTCACAAGATGGTATCCGGGTGAATACGCATCGTCCATAGGGACTTGCTGCGCTGCTCCCAAAAGCTCGCAGATCGTAGCAACAGTGTGGCGTAAATGTCTGACGCCAAAAGTTCCCTGCATCGGATCAGTGCAGATTTTCGCTTAGGATCGCGGCTCGCCGCCATGAACCATTCAAAGCTGCCAGGTTCCAACTTGGGTGTCGCGCTGCTCCGGCTACCGCGCAACGCCGGGCGCGCGCTGATCTGGCTCTACCGTCACTCACTATCGCCACTTGTCGGCTACAACTGCCGCCACTTGCCGACCTGCTCGGTCTATGGCGACGAGGCGATCGAGCGGTTCGGACTGTGGGCCGGCGGCTGGATGACGCTGGCGCGGCTCCTGCGCTGCCAACCCTTCGGCACCTCGGGGATCGATCTGGTGCCGTCGCAGTTGCCGCCCGGCGCACGCTGGTATCTGCCGTGGCGCTATGGGCGCTGGCGCGGCGTCAACGCGCCGCCTCGAACCTGAGGGGCTGCAGCGCCTTCAAGCGGCGCGCGCATTGCTGGCCCACAGGAACCCGCAAAGCCTGCCACGCATTGTCGCGATGCTTCCTTCGGGAGGAAACAACGATGCGCTGGAAAACCAGCCACCACATTCGCGACCCCCGGCTGATCGACCTGCTCGCGACCATCGCTCTCATCGTCGCGATCATCTCCGCCTACAGCTATTTCAAGCGCAGCACCGAGCCGGCGCCCAGCAACGCGGCGCTGATCGAGCCGAGCCAGCACGTGCGCTGGTAGACGAGCCAGGGGGTCTTGGACTAGCGGAACCAGAAGAAGCCGCGCCTCGGCTCAGGTGGCGGCGGCTTTGGCCTTCTGGGATGCGGCCTCGGCGGCGGAGGGGCATCGGTGGAAGCGGTCGCATCCGCGGGCGGCGGCTCGTCGGGGCCGAGCCTCACTGCAAGCAAAACGTTTGATTCATACGTACGCCAGCGATAGCCGATGCCGAAATCGATCGGCTGGGCGCGCCGGAAGAGTTCGGCATAGGACTGCTGATAGCGGCCGGGAAACTCGCTGATCGGGCCAGCGTAGCGGCCGAACGGAAAGAAGCGCCACTTCCGCGAATTGTAATCGGCGAGCGGAATACCGGAATCGTCCTGGATGATGGTGGCGCTGTTGGCCAGCAGGAAGTCACGCGTCGTTGTGAAGCTGCCGGAATGCAGGAGGTAGGAGGCGCTTTTGAGCAGGCTGTTGCCGGGCGCAAGGCCTGCGCAGAATTTCAGAAAGCCGCTCGACTTCACGCCGCTGTTGGAGAGGTCGGTCGAGAAGTAGTAGAGCGTCTTTTCGCCGCCGTCTTTGCCGGAGAACAGGATGCGGACGCCACGCGGCGCGTTCGGCCGCGCGGCTTCACTCCCGGCGTGAACCTGCCCTTCCTCATCAAGCGTCACCGGCGTGACTTGCCTGATGCTCTTGCCCGAGCGCTCCATGAACACGAAGAGCAGCGGCAGCGTGCCCGAGATCTGCCCGACATGAAGATCGACTTTCATGTGCTTGGTGATGAAGAAGCTGAAATTCAAAATGGTGCCGAGCGAATGCTCGATATTGCCGAGCGCGGAATCGATGCTGCCACGCGGCAGCCTGGTGATATCCGGCATCGAGCCCGGCGGCTCGAGCGCGGCCATCACGTAAGTGCTCGCCTTCCCGTAGAAGGCATCGGCGTAAACGAAATCAGGCCCCGAGAAGAAGTAGAACATGGTGGGCTTGGGGGCCGCGAGATTGGTGTCGGCCCAGGCGCGCACCCTGGCGAGCTGGCGCTGCTCGAGCTGGGCAAAGGCGCCGTCAAGGAATCTGGCGTGATGCTGCCAGGCCGGGTCTCTGGTCAGTGGCGTGAGCGGCGAACCTTCCGACGGCGCAAGGCCTGCGAGAAAGCGCGCGGTATCGTCCGCGGTCGCAGGATCTTCGGCGCGCGCCACCGATGCGACGGCGATGATCAAGCCCGCGGCAAGCGCCGCCATTTTCATTGAGCGGAGCATGTTGGTCGCGGCCCTAGGCTGACATCGCGGCACCCGATTCGGTCCGCTTGTGGAAAATAGCGTAGATCAGAAGACCTGAAATCATCATCAACATACCGAGGAACGCCTGCAGCGGGCGTTCGGTCAGGAGATAGTACATCATGAAGCCGGTCACGAGCAGGAAAACCAGCGGCGTGAGCGGGTATCCCCAGGCGCGATAGGGCCGCGGCAGCTCCGGGTTCGTGATCCGTAGCTTGATGACGCCGAGCACGGTGAAGAACGAACAGAACAGCAGCGAGAACTGGATGAAGTCGAGCACCGCCTCGAACGAGCGGGTGAACAAGAGCACAGTGGCGACCGCAAGCTGGAACAGGATGGCATAGGCCGGTGCGCCGTTCTTCGATTTGCGCGCGAATACGCGGATCGCCGGGATGTCCTCGCCCATGGTCATCATCACGCGCGGGCCGATCCACATCATCGCCGAGATCGATGAGATCAGGCCGATACAGATCATCGCAGCGACAATCCGGCCGCCGACGTCGCCGAAGATGTGGCGGCCGGAGACGACAGCGACGTCGAGCTGGCCGGCGAGCTTGTCGATCGGCGCGGTGTGCAGGAACACGGCATTCAGCGCCACGTACAGCACCATCACGATCACGGTGCCCGCAAGCAGCGCACGCGGCAGGCTTCGCTGCGGCGTGTCCATCTCGCCGATGATGTAGGTCGCCGCGTTCCAGCCCGAGAAAGAGTACATCACGAACACGAGGCTGATCGCGAACGGCGCGCTGGTGATATCAGCGAAGACCGACGGCGACGGTGCAAACGACACGCCCTGCGGCGTGCCGATGAGAAAGCCTGCCAGGAGGAAGGCCACGATCAGGACGACCTTCAGCAGCGTCGAGACGAGTTGGAAGGTCGAGGAGTGTCTCACGCCCGTGAGCTGGATCAGCGAGACCAGCCAGACCATGCCGACTGCAAGGGCCAGTGGCGCGACGCCTGAAATGACCGACTTGCCGTATTCGCCGAATGCCATCGCGGCAAGCGCCACGGGTGCGGCAAAGCCGACGGTCGCAGAGATCCAGCCTGCAAGGAAGCCGAAGGCCGGGTGATAGGCGCGACTGAGGAAGTTGTACTCTCCGCTCGAGCGCGGAAACATCGCGCCGAGCTCGCTATAGGAGAACACGCCGCACAGAGCGACAAGGCCGCCGACCGTCCAGAGCAGCAGGATGGAGAAGCCGGACGGGATGTCCTTGACCTGGAAGCCGAGGCTTGTGAACACGCCGACCCCGATCATGTCGGCGACGACGATCGCTGTAGCCACGATGACGGAAACAGTGTGCCCGCCTTCGAGAAGCCGGCTCGGCCATGCCGGGCTTCCCGTTTCTGATGCCGTCATGTCGGCCCCTTCGGCGTCCCGCCGTTGTGGATATCGTGCAAGGCGCAGTCCGCCAATTCAAGGAAGGTTAGCAAATGCCAAAGAAGCGTGGTTAGTTTTGGTATTCAAATACCTATATTTATCTTCCTGACCACCCGCATCACTACGACGGCGCGAGGGCCTCACTCCCTTCCCACAATCACGACACGATTTCGTGTTGATCTTGAGGCCTGTAGTCGAAGTTTGTTCAACTGCTTTCGGATGGGGAAGTTTTTCCGAAAGCTTAACGTCGCCTAAACGTCCGGCAGGCTCTGATACGCCGATTGCCGGATCGACTTGGGACAGTGGGTGGATGGTCGGAGCCAATCCGAAGGACCATGACGTTGCGCGCGGGGTGAGGCTGCCGGAGACGGCGGGTCGCGTTCGCGGCTGGCTCCTTGCCTGTCTCTGTGTGTCACTGTCGCTGCTCCTGGTTCAGTGCGGCCGTGCTCCGAATCCTGGGGCGCTTGCCGCCAATGCTTCCTCGGCCCCCACTCCATCGACCGCCTCGGGCGATACATTCGACGATCGCTTCCCGAAGCCGGATTTCCGCGACCGCTTCCCCACCGCAAGCGAAGCCCTCCCCCTCCACCAACTGGCCGACTTCGCGCCGGCCCCCAAGCGCGTGCAGACGCAGAGCTACCGCGTTGCCTCGCTTGAGCCGACACTGCCCTACCAGCACCAACCCCAGCCGACCGGCGAGCAGGTCACGACGCTGGTCAGCATGAAATCCTCAGCCTTCCCCTACTACGGCAACAACCCCGCCTCCGACACGCCCTTCCTCAACATCTCCTCCGGCGGCCGCAAGGGCCATCGCAGCTATTCTGGCCACGTCTACTGGCAGGACCAGACCTACAACGACAGCCGCGTGCTGGTGCACATCCCCGAGAATTTCGACGTGCAGAAGCCAGGCGTGATCGTGGTATTCTTCCACGGCAACGGCGCGACACTGGAACGCGACGTCCGCGACCGGCAATTGGTGCCGCAGCAGATCACGGATTCCGGCGTCAACGCCGTGCTGCTCGCCCCGCAGATGGCGGTCGACGCCGCGGACTCCTCGGCCGGCAAATTCTGGCAGCCCGGCGGCTTCAAGCGCTTCATCGACGAGTCCGCCAGCAACCTCGCCCGCCTCTACGGCGATCCCTCAAGCGCCAAGGCCTTCGAGAAGATGCCGATCGTCATCGTCGGCTATAGCGGCGGCTTCCTGCCGACCGCCTGGAGCCTGGAAGTCGGCGGCATCTCTGACCGTGTCCGCGGCGTGATCCTGCTCGATGCGGTCTATGGCGAACTCGACAAGTTCGCGTCATGGATCGAGCACCACCGTAACGGCTTCTTCGTCTCTTCGTACACGCATTACACAGCCCACCACGACCACGAGTTGATGTCGATGCTGCGCGCCAAGGGCATCACCGTCTCCGAAAGCATCGACGGACCGTTGCGACCCGGCAGCGCAATCTTTGTCGAAACCGGCGCAGGCATCACCCACCGCGACTACGTCACGCAGGCCTGGACAAAGGATCCGATTGAGCAGGTGCTGGTGAAGATGGCTCAGCCGTCGATGCGTGTCGCAGTCAGCACGGCAACCTCTGCGGCGCGCTGACTAGCGCAACACCGCGCGCCCTTCTCTCTTCCATCTGACGTCGGCGTCACTGATGAAATTGTGATGTTGATGGGCGTGCGGAACCGACGCGCGCGGGATTGTTCACCTCTGTAGCCGGTTTTAAGGTGCAGATGGATGGGAATTGCTACTGCCGGGGACGGGATTTGCAGGAAGGCTTGTACAAGGTTGAATTTCATACCGTTCATGGCACAGGTACCGGCGTCGTTTACGCCCATTCGGGAAAGCTCCGCGGGGGCAATTCCGCCTTTGCGTTCGTCGGCAGCTACAGGGACGAAGGGGACAGTATCAGTGTCAAGGTTTCGACCGAGCGGCACAACGCCGACCCCGCGTTCCGGCCGCTGTTCGGCACCGACATGATCACGCTGACGCTGAAGGGCAACAAGAACGGCAACATGGTCGATTTTGAAGGCGCCGCGCTGCAAATGCCCGGCGTCGCTTTCAAGGCGACGCTGACCCGCATTTGCGACTAGCGCACTCGCGACGACAAATCATCGCGCGTTGGCGTTTTGCGCGGACGGAGATCGCGCAAACGAAAGGCCTCGCCTTCAGGACTTCGGCAGCTTCGGCATCATGTCGACAAAGCCGTTGTAGCAGGCGAGCCGCTCGTCCTCTTCCTTGGTGTATTTGCATTCCATCACGGTCTTCGCCTCTGGGGCATTCGGCTTCGGCGTCGGCTTGATGACCTCGTCATAACAGTCGAGCCGTCCCTTAGTGCCGTCGTCGATATCCTGGCAAGCCTCCAGACGCGCAGCGATCGATCCCTTGGCCGCCGTCTTCGTCTTGTTCGTCTTGGCCGGCCTCGCAGATTTGGCCGCGGCAGCCGGCTTGTGAACGTCCGCCGCCGGCGGCGCACTGGATTGAGCGAGAGCCGCCGCTGAATACATGACCGCGGCAAGTGCCAATATCATTCTCATGTCACTGTTCTCATTCTGTGGACGACGGGTCAGGCAGACCGGAAAATTCGCGAGCATGCCGACTTATCCAATCGGGCGCGCTTTGCCAACCGTTGCGGCTGCGGTTTGGCGCGAAAAGCGCGCTGGAGCGGCGCCGGAGAGGAAAGCAAGAAACGGAAATGAACCTGGCAAGCGGACCACATCAAGTCCCTGCATCGGCAACCACCGGCTGCATGCGAATGAGGGGGCGCGACCTGCATGAAATCGGCGTTATTTCCGGAAATTCGGCGATAACGCCGATTGCGTTGCCCGATTCGCCTGATATACCGCTGTCGTTCCCGCTTACCTGCGCCCGTTCGCAGGAGTGAGCCTCAGGAGACCGACATGTCAGACCACAAATCCGAGTCCGGATTCCAATACTCTATCACGAATCTGAAGCCCGCCGAACCGGTCGAAAAGATCACCCTTACCTTCCCCGACGGCGCCAGGCGCGAATTTCCCAGGAACATCACCGGCCTCGAGATCGCCCAGGGCATCTCGCCGTCGCTTGCCAAGCGCACGGTGGCAATGGCATTGGACGGCGAGCTCGCCGATCTCAACGATCCAATCGAGAACGACGCGAAGATCGAGCTTATCTCCCGCGAGGATGCGCGCGCGCTGGGATTGATCCGGCACGACTGCGCGCATGTGCTGGCGGAAGCGGTGCAGTCGCTATGGCCGGGAACGCAGGTGACGATCGGCCCCGTAATCGAGAACGGCTTCTACTACGATTTCTTCCGCAACGAGCCGTTCACGCCGGAGGATTTTGCCGCGATCGAGAAGAGGATGCGCGAGATCATCGCGCGCGACAAGCCTTTCACGAAGGAGGTCTGGGATCGCGAGAAGACCAAGCAGGTGTTCCGCGACAAGGGCGAAGCCTTCAAGGTCGAACTGGTCGATGCCATTCCCGGCGATGAGCCGATCAAGATCTATTTCCAGGGTGACTGGTTCGACCTCTGCCGCGGCCCGCACATGACCTCGACGGGCAAGATCGGAGGCGCCTTCAAGCTGATGAAGGTGGCCGGCGCCTATTGGCGCGGCGATTCCAACAATCCGATGCTGACGCGCATCTACGGCACGGCGTTCGCAAAGCAGGACGAGCTCGACGCCTACTTGAAGCAGATCGAGGAAGCCGAGAAGCGCGACCACCGCAGGCTCGGCCGCGAGCTCGACCTCTTCCATTTCCAGGAGGAAGGTCCGGGCGTGGTGTTCTGGCACGCCAAGGGCTGGACCGTCTTTCAGGCGGTCATCGCCTATATGCGCCGGCGTCTTGCCGGTGACTACAGCGAGGTCAACGCGCCGCAGATCCTCGACAAGGCGTTGTGGGAGACCTCGGGCCATTGGGATTGGTACCGCGAGAACATGTTCGCGGCGCAATCGGCGGGCGATGAGGCGGAGGACAAGCGCTGGTTCGCGTTGAAGCCGATGAACTGTCCCGGTCACGTGCAGATCTTCAAGCACGGCCTGAAGAGTTATCGCGACCTGCCGCTGCGCCTGGCGGAGTTCGGCGTGGTGCATCGCTACGAACCGTCGGGCGCGATGCACGGCCTGATGCGCGTGCGCGGCTTCACGCAGGACGATGCGCATATTTTCTGCACCGAGGAGCAGCTTGCCGACGAGTGCCTGAAGATCAACGATTTGATCCTCTCGGTCTATGAGGATTTCGGCTTCACGGGCGACCTCACGATCAAGCTCTCGACCAAGCCTGACAAACGCGTCGGCACCGATGCAATGTGGGATCACGCCGAGCGCGTGATGGCGACAGTGCTGCAGGAAATCCAGTCGAAGAACAACAGGATCAAGACCTCCATCAATCCGGGCGAAGGCGCCTTCTACGGGCCGAAGTTCGAATATGTGCTGCGCGATGCCATCGGCCGCGACTGGCAATGCGGTACGACACAGGTCGACTTCAATCTGCCGGAGCGGTTCGGCGCGTTCTATATCGATCATGACGGCTCAAAGAAGCCGCCGGTGATGGTGCATCGCGCGATCTGCGGCTCGATGGAGCGTTTCATCGGCATCCTGATCGAGCACTATGCCGGCAATTTCCCGCTCTGGCTGGCGCCGACGCAGGTGGTCGTCACCACCATCACGTCGGAAGCCGACGACTACGCCAAGGTTGTCGCCGCAGCCGCGCGGCGCGCCGGACTTCGCGTCGAGCTTGACCTGCGCAACGAGAAGATCAACTACAAGGTCCGCGAGCATTCGCTCGCCAAAATCCCGGCGCTGCTCGCCGTCGGCAAGAAGGAGGCCGAAAGCCATACGGTTTCGGTTCGCCGGTTCGGCCACGAGGGGCAGAAGGTGATGGCGACCGATGAGGCGTTGGCCGCGCTGGTCGACGAGGCGACGCCGCCGGACATCAAGCGGGCGCGGATGGCGGCGGCGGACACGGCCGCTGTCACCTGAGGTCAGGCCGCCTTTTGTTGCCGAACCTTGATGAGCGACTCAGCGGGAATGCCGAGTCCCTCATGCAATCGCCTGATCATGTTGAGCGTTAGTTCGCGTCGCCGATTGAGCACCTCGTGCACGCGGTTTCGGCTGCCGATGAAAGGAATAAGATCGCGAGGTTGCAGCCCACCCTGCTCCATGTGGTATTTGATCGCTTCCACAGGGTCGGGCAGATCGATCCGATAGTGCTTTCGCTCCCATGCCTCCACGAGCGTGACCAGAACGTCCAGCCGATCCCCTTCGGGTGAATTGCGCCGCGCGTTCATCAGTCCCTCGATTTCGCGAAGGGCACGGCGATAGTCGCGATGCGATTTGATCGGTGCGATATTCATTGCCCGGACCTCAAACGGTTTGAGCGTCAATCGTATCATATTGACGATGGGTTCCGATGAACCTGATATAGACGACCCGATAAGGATAGTTGATCCAGACAACAATGCGGTACTTGTTGCCAGTTAAGTTAAAGACCACGCGGCCGTCCTTGAGAATACTCGCGCTGCGGATGTCCCGCTTGACGTCCGATGGCCTTGCCCAATCGGCTTGCCGCACCTGTCTGAACCAAGCCATGACCGGCTCGCGTGCGTCGGCGACGCTTGCGCCACGGTTTAGAAAGGCCTTGATCGTGCTGAGCGCAATCACCCTCACCCAAGCAATCTAGCATAGTCCCATATTGGGACCAAGACTTTTTGTGCGCGACCGAGGGAGTTGGCCCAGTTCTTCAAAATTGCTCCAAATTCCCTTCCAACTGACCTCCCCTTCTCCTATCTCTAGACAGTCCGTCACTCTCGAAAGAATCATCGTGCCCGACGCCATTGAACTCCTGAAGACCCGCCGCTCGATGAAGCCGCGCGAGATGACTGGGCCAGGCCCCTCACCCGCCGAGATCGAGACCATCCTCACCATCGGCGCGCGGGTGCCCGATCATGGCAAGCTCACGCCGTGGCGGTTCATCCTGTTCGAGGGCGATGCCCGCGCCCGCGCCGGCGAGATCATCGCCAGGGTGTTTGCGAAGAAGAATCCGCAAGCGGCGGCGGCCGAGATCGAGGTCGAGAGGAAGCGGCTCACCGATGCGCCGCTCGTCATCGGCGTCGTCAGCTTCACCAGGCCGCATCCGAAGGTGCCGCCTTGGGAGCAGGAAATGTCGGCAGGCGCCAGCGCGATGAACATCGTCACCGCGGCGACCGCGCTCGGCTATGGCGCCTGCTGGCTCACCGGCTGGTTCGCTTTCGACCGCGACGTGCTCGATGGCTTCGGCTTGACGGCAGACGAGAAACTCGTCGGTTTCATCCATATTGGCACGCCATCGAAGCCGAGTGAGGATCGCCCTCGCCCGGCGCTATCGGACATCGTCACGCGGTTCTGAATGCCTTTACGCGGCCTGCGAGCTGCGCACGCCGAAGCGATACAGCAATTGCGCGATCTCGCTGGCCGGCTTTGCGGCGCTGAACAGAAAGCCCTGGACCTGGTTGCAGCCTTCGGCGCGGAGCCAGTCCAGCTGGTCGATCGTCTCCACGCCCTCCGCGGTCGTGGTGATGTTCAGGCTGCGGCCGAGGCCGGAGATCGCGCGCACGATCGCGACGCAATCGGAACGCTTGGCGAGATCCTTCACGAAGGAACGATCGATCTTGATCTTGTCGAAGGGGAAGCTGCGCAGATAGCTCAGCGACGAATAGCCGGTTCCGAAATCGTCCATGGAGATGCTGACGCCGAGCTCACGAAGCTGATGGAGGATGGCGAGATTGGCCTCGGTCTCGGCCAGGAACAGCGATTCGGTGATCTCGAGCTCGAGCCGCTTCGGCGATAGCCCCGAATTCGCCAGCGCCGAGACCACGACCTGGACCAGATTGCGGCTGCGAAACTGCACCGGCGAGAGGTTCACGGCCACCTTGACGCCCGCGGGCCATTTCACCGCCTCGCTGCAAGCTTCGCGCAGTACCCATTCCCCGATCGATACGATCAGGCCGATGTCCTCGGCGACCGGAATGAATTCCGCCGGAGAGATCATGCCCTTGTCGGGATGCCGCCAGCGCAACAGCGATTCAAACCCGCTGATGCGGTCGGTCGCGACATCCACCAGCGGCTGATAGTGCAGCTCAAACTCGCCGTTGACGAACGCGCGGCGCAGGTCGAGCTCCATATCGCGGCGCTTCTGCGCCTGACGGTCCATCTCGCGCTCGAAGAAGCGGTGCACACCGCCGCCGTCCTCCTTGGCCCGATAGAGTGCGAGATCGGCATTGCGCATCAGCTCCTCGCTGGTCCTGCCGTCGCCCGGCGATAGCGCAATCCCGATGGAGGCGCCGATCACAACCTCGTTGCCGTCGATATCATAGGCCGCGCTCAAGACCCGGATCAGCCGCGCGGCGAAATCGCTCACCTCGTTCGGCGAGACGTCGGTAGCCAGGATGATCGCGAATTCGTCGCCGCCGAGGCGCGCCGCAAGATTGTTGCCGCGAGCCTGCGCGCGCAATCGCTCGGCAACCAGCTTCAGCAGGCGATCGCCGATCGGATGACCGAGCGAATCGTTGACGTTCTTGAAGAGGTCGAGATCGACGCAGAGCACGGCGACGGGCTTGTCACTTTCCAGCACCTCCTTGAGCCGCTCCTGAAACAGCTCGCGGTTTGCCAGATTGGTCAGGCCATCATGATGCGCCATATAGGCGATCCGCGCTTCCGCCTTGCGCCGCTCGGTGATGTCGACCACCGCGACCATGAAGCAATCGCGGCCGTCGAAGGCGACGCGGCGGCCGTAGGTCAAGACGTGGATCTCGCTGCCGTCGGCCTTGAGGTGCCGCCAGTTGCGGCCCGAATAGTGCGAGACACCGATCTGCTGCAACGCCTTGGTGTGCGCAGACCATTCATCCTGCGGCCAGATCTCCTGCAGCTTCATGTCGAGGAATTTGGCGCGGCTATAGCCGTAGTGCTGGACCGCGGCGTCATTGACGCCGAGGAAGCGCGTGGTTTCAACGTCAAACACCCACATCGGCATCGGGTTATGGTCGAACAGGAGCCGGAACGAGGCCTCGCGCCGCTTCAGCGCGGTGACGTCGGCGATCGTGAGCGAGAGCATGTCGCCGAAGGCGCTGGCACCCAGCTGCAGGTTGCGGTCGTCGCTGTCGATTTCGAATTGATCGCGGCCGTTCCTTGCCACGATCGCAAGCAACCGGTCGGCGACCTCGCGCGCGCACAGCAGGTTGCCGCCCTCGCTGAGGCGGCGCCATTGCAGGTTCGGCGCCGGCACCTTCAACAGCGCCGACGCGGCCTGATTGTGGTGCACGATCTGAAAGTCGAAGGGCCTTTGCCGCGCGTCGCGCAAGGTTGCAAGCGAGAGCACGCCCTCTTCGGTGTGCGCGAAGACCGCATCGAGGAGGTTATATTGCGCGTCACGCTCATTGACATAGGTGCCGACCAGCGTGCCGCCCCAGCGCGAGGCCGTCGGCAGCGCCAGCACGTCGTAGGTCCTGACCATGCCGTCGCGCACGCAATGCGCCACTGCAAGATGCGGATGCCCGCTCGCAAGCGCGATGCCGGCGGATTCGGAAAGCGCGGTCGCGCAATCCGGCGACAGCACATTGAGCGGAATGTCCCAGCGCTCGTCATTCAGCCATTGCTGGACGTAGCGGCCTGTGCGCGAGACCTCCATCGCCTCGCGATTGGTTTTCAAAAGCACGATATGGTCGGCGATGCGGCCGAGGCTGCCCAACATCACGTCTTCGTAGCGGGGAAGCCTTTCGCCGGGACGCATCGCCGCCTGCCATTTGCGCCGCAGGACGGGCAAGTCGTCGAATAGTTCTGTTTTTAGTTTCCTGGATGTCTGCTTGGCAACCATGACGTTCCCCACGGCTTTCCCACCGGGCGCCATCCAAGAGAGAGCGGTTTAATAGCCCGTAAAAAATCGCCGAGCCCGAGGGCGATGCCGCGATTATGACAGTTTTAAGTCATGCGATGGTTAGTGCGTGTTACGAACTATGACAGCTATCGCTGATTGCACGCGTCTTGTTTGCGCATCATGCGGCGGCTAGCGCGCGACGACCTCGACTTCGCCGTCGACGCCGTTCACGACATTGAAGGGCCGCTCGTAGACTTTGCCTTCGTTCTTGGCGATCGCGCGATACTCGCCTTCCGACAACACCATGCGCGGAAACGCGCCGATCGTCTCCTTGATCACGTCACCACCCGGCGTGATCACCGACCAGGCCGTGTTGGCAAGCGCCTCACCGCCCTCGCCTGACACCAGCTTGAGCGTGATGACGGCGGCACGATGGGTGACGACGACGTCATCGAGCTTGCCGGCCTGCACGCGGATGTCGGAGCGCACCACCGAATTGGCGTCGCCATAGTTGGAGATGATGTAATAGATCCCCTCGGGCAGCAGCACGAGATCGCCGGCGGCGACGCTCGGCACCAGCGGCGCTCGGTCGCCGCCTTCGAACTGGCTACCCTTGTAGATCGCAAACGAAATCTGATTCTGTGGAATCTTGGACGTGCCGACCCGACCCTCGATGCGCAGGCCGCCCGCCGGCAGCAGGAATAATTCGTGGTCTGTCTCGGCCTTGAGCGTCACCGCGCGCACGGCGCTGACGAGGCCGAGCGTGACATGCACGACGTAACCGCCCGGCGGCAGCACGATGTTGGGTGCCGGATTGCGATCCTCGCGGATCATCTTGAAGGTACCGGTCTCGTCCGGGTGGTCGGCGAAGATCCGCCAGACGAGGCCGCCGTTGATCGCCGGCATGTCCTTGCCATAGCGCGCCGACAGCGCCAGCACGGCCTGTCCCGGCGCGCCGCCGCCCGGGGGCGCAGAGGCGATGGAGGGCTGAGTGAGTGCCGGCGGCAGGCTGGATGGGGCGCCAACCGGAGGCGGTATGGCGGCACCGGGCCCGGAGGGCGGCGCCAGACTTACGGCCGCACCGGGATCCGGCACGGAAGCCGGAGGTATCGGCGGCGGGCGGTCACTGAAAAACTGGGCATTGGCCGGAGAGGCAACGAAGGCGAGCAGAAGGGCGCCCAGCGCAAGGGTCGGCCACGCGTGCTCCGCGCGCCGCCATCGGAAGATGCCGTCACCCCCTGTTCTCATCCCTCTGCTTTTTCACCGAAAACGCGGCAAATTCAAGCCGTCCCGCGCCCGGATTGGCCAAACGAACGAGCTCTCCAAGGAACTCCGGGAGTGACCGGGAATTGATTTTATTGGTCGCGATCAAGTCGTAATCCCTCTCTAACCGCGGCATAAACCATGCTTGCGGTAGTTTCTGGCGGGGCCGGGCCGCAATCAATAGTCTGGGCCCCACCAGGAGATTTCGGTGCTTGAGCGTTTGACGAGGCGTAGCCACAGCGATCCCGAAGGCGGCGACAAGGTCGGCCTGGGCAGCATTCGCCGGCCCATCATCGGGCTAGCGCTGGGCGGCGGCGCGGCGCGCGGCTTTGCCCATATCGGCGTGCTCCGTACCCTGCTTGCCAATGGCATTGTGCCGAACGTCGTCGTGGGCACATCGATCGGCGCGGTGGTCGGCGGCGCCTTTGCGGCGGGCCATCTTGACACGCTCGAAGCATGGGCGCGCGGCCTGCAGGTCCGCAACGTCCTCGGCTATCTCGACATCCGTCTCAACGGAAGCGGCCTGATCGGCGGCGAAAAGCTCGCCGCCCAGCTCGAAGCCTCGATCGGCAAGACCATGATCGAGGACCTGCCGATCAAGTTCGCAAGCGTAGCGACCGAAGTTCGCACCGGCCACGAGATCTGGCTGACCCATGGCCGCGTGGTCGAAGCGATGCGCGCCTCCTACGCACTGCCGGGCATCTTTGCCCCCATCCTGATCGGCGACCGCTGGCTGGTCGACGGCGCGTTGGTCAATCCGGTTCCGGTATCGGCGGCACGCGCGCTCGGCGCGGAAATCGTCATTGCCGCCAACGTGTCCAATGATGTTTTTACCCATTCCACGACCATCTACGCCCACGGCGCTCTGCGGCCGGACCCGATCGAAGCCGACACCGCGCCGACCCCACCGGCCAGGCGCCGCTTCGGCAAATTCTTCTCGCCAGAGCGCGCCGTGAAGCGCGAATTTTTCGGCGGTGGCGGAAGGCCCGGCATCTCCTCGGTCATGGTCGATGCCTTCAACATCATGCAGGACCGCATCACCCGCGCCCGCCTCGCCGGTGACCCGCCGGACCTGCTGGTTACGCCGCGCGTCGGCCAGATCGGCTGGTTCGACTTCCATCGCGCCGCCGATCTCATCGACTTCGGCACACGCGCCACGGAACGCGCGATCGATTCCATCCAGGAAGCGATCCACGTGCTGGCGCCGCCCGATTCCGTCACAGCGAAAGCGAAGGTGCCCTGAGCTCGCGTCAGGCGGTCTTGATCAGGCGGTCTTGATATAGTCGCGCAGCGCCTCCTGCTCGAGCTCGTATTCCTGCACGCGCCACTTCACGACGTCGCCGATCGAGATCAGGCCGACCAGCTTGCCGTCCTCGACCACGGGCAGATGCCGGAATTTTCCGAGCGTCATCATCTCCATGATGCCGCTGACGGTATCCGACGAACGGCAGCTCACGACCCGTTTCGTCATCACGTTGCTGACCGGCTCTTCGAGCACGGCCGCGCCACGCTCGCTCAGCACGCGCACGATGTCGCGCTCGGACAGGATGCCCTCGATCTGACCGGCCACATTGAGAACCAGCACGGCCCCGATCCGACGCTCGCCCAGAATCTTCACCGCCGACGAGAGCTTTGCGCCCGGCTGGACGCTCTCGACCTGATGGCCCTTGGTATCGAGGATAGCTCGCACCGTCATTCGTCGCCTCCCTGAATCGATAAACCCCTTCAAAGACAGGGTTCGAGTAGAAGACAACACACTCGCGCCGGTTTCGTTTCGCCCGCTTCCCGCAGGCACGGCGATTTTTCGCCGTCCGGCTCTAATCTGCTTGGCGGATGATGAATTGAATCGCGCCACAGCGCAATCCGTCACGCCACCTGACCTTGTTGTTTCCGGCGGACGATACGTCCGGAAGACCTGCGCTAGTGCGGTGGATTCGATAACGCACCTGCAGCATCGTTTTCGCGGCGCGGCACCGGATCGAACAGCGCAAATAGAATCAAACCTGCGAAAAAGCCGCCGATATGCGCCTGCCAGGCAACACTCTGGCCTTCATCCATGCCGCCGATCGTGAGCGACCCGACGCCGAAGATGATGTTCACCCCGAACCAGATCGCAAGGAACGCGAGCACCCGGCCATTGCGCAGCGCCCGTCCGAGCGACAGCGCCGGAACTCTTGCGGCGGCCTCGGCATCCCCGCGCGAGAACGACAGGAAGCTGCCCTGCACGAAGGCAAAGCGGATCGCAGCCGCCATGGTGCCGGACACCGAGGCGGACGCACCGATCATCGGCGCCAGTGCATGTTCGTGGGTGATGAGGTGGGCGAGCGCGCCGGCTGCCGCCGTCGCCGCCATGAACAGATAGAAGCGGAGTGCGCCGAAGCGCCGCGCCAGCGCGCTGCCGAACGGCAACAGCCACAGCACGTTGAAGCCGATATGACTCAGATTGGCGTGCAGCAGCGAATAGGTGACGAAAGTCCAGATTTTCGCGCCCGCGCCACCCGGAAAGGTCACGTCCAGGAGCGTGGTGTCGTAGCGCTTCGGAATGAAGCCGAGCACGTCGATGGTCCACTCCTCCCAATCCACCGGCAGCAGCACGCGCAGATGGATGATCGCAAGCAGGAGCACATAGCCCGTAAGCGCCGGCGGCAAGGTCAGGATCGGCTCGCGCGGCGCGGCCTGCGGCGCCTCCGCCGGCAGTCCGGGCGGGGTGTCCTCGATCGGTTGTTGCGGGGATTCCAAGGCGAAGCGGACCTTCAGCAGCGCTCAAATGATGATGTGGCTGAGATAGTCGCCTTTCGCCCGCCGGTGCAAGTGCGCAATCGGGCGATCATGGATTAGCAAAAGGGAGGGCGCTGAGAACGCCCTCCCTCGATGCTTTGGCCTTACGGTGCCGGGTCCGGGTGCATCCCCACCCCTCCCCGGCTGCCGCTGACCCTTCTGTTTGACGCAGCCTGTGTGCGCCTCGCGGGGCAACCTGGAGAAAACCGGCGAGGCGGGATGCGCGGACCCTAGCCGCAGATCCCGCCGCCGCAAACCGCATCGTTAACTTAACGTTAACGCCGCAAAGCGGCCACCCGAAGCGCCTGCGGCATGGACGCTGCACGGCCCCTCCGGCACAACGTTCCTCGGGAACGGGTGTGCGCGAAAGCGGGACAGAATTGTCCCACAGGTGTGGACACCGGGGTGAGTTTACATGAAGCATCCGGCTAGCCGGGAATTCTTCGCCTATTGGGACGGCCGGCGCGGCGACGCGCGGGCGCCGGACCGCAGCGACATCGATCCGAACGCCGTGCGCGAATTGCTCGGCGATATCTTCGTGCTGTCCTGCGAAGCGGGTTATCCCTTTCGTGTCGCCGGCACCCGCGTCTGTGCGCTGTTCGGTCGCGACATGAAGGACCAGAACTTCCCTGCCCTGTTTGCCGCCCAGAGCCGGCGCGAGATCGAAGAGATCACGGCGGTTGTTGCCGACGAGATGCTGCCTGCGATCGCCGGCCTCACCACCACCTCGCCGCGCGGCGTCACCACGCATCTCGAGCTTCTGCTGCTCCCCTTCAACACCCGCGCCCATGCGCCGCTCAGCCTGACCGGGCTCCTTGCTCCCTTCGATACGGCTGACGGCGTGCTCTCCGAGCTAACGCTCACCTCCTGGCGCTACATCCATCCGCCGCAGGAGCGCTTGGTTCCACGCGCGCTGCGCAAGCTGAAGGTTGCGCGGGGCTTCATGGTGTACGAGGGGCTGCGGTAGGCGCAATCGGATTCTGGTCCAACCCAAAACGCAACTTCTCCTTCCCGCGGCGCATTGCGTCCGGGTCTTGCAAGGTCCTCCGCCCTTCAGGGCGCAGAGAATGCCGGGTGCCGTTGCACCCGCAGCCTCGTGTGCAGCAAATGCGCAAAAACGCACACGAGTCATCACAGGTACAACCGAACACACTCCGGCATTCCCTGCGCGATGGTTTACGACTTATAGCGTGCTCTCCCCGGTGTCCGGGCTCTGTTAGTCACCGTCGCCTGCAATGAGTCCTTGCAGACTTGATCCCAGCATCGGGGGATCAGGACCACACGCCTTCGCCGTCCGTGCATGGCGTCCCTCGTCAGTCGACACCAACACGTCCACCGCATCCCGCGCAACGTTTCGTGACGATCGCGAAGCGCCCCTGGCAGCCACGCGGGATGATGCATACCATACAGCCGATTTGTCTTCTGAAAAAGAGAATTATTTTTCACCGGAGGGCTTGACGCGATTTCGGAAAATCAGCCCGGTCGAGCAAATCAGTTGCCCGACGCGATCGGATTGGCGACGCCGACCACGTTGAAGCGCGGGTGGGCGCCAAGCCGCTTGTGACCCGAAGGGACATGTGATGCGTGCCGACGAGGACCGCACCTGCGGCGATTGGACGTTTCACAGCCGGGTTCACGATGGCTATAATGTTGACCGACCCGCGAAAGGTCAGTTTGCATTACTCATTTCATCCGCGAACGGTTTCAAGGGAGGCAATAATGGCAGTCGATTGGCAGATATCGGGAGACTATTTCGAGAACTGCAACTGCAGCGTGGTTTGCCCCTGTCTTGTATCGAAATCGCCGCCGCTTACGTCGAAGCCAACCGAAGGCGTATGCGACGTCGCGTTGCTCTTTCACATCGACAAGGGAGCCTATGAGAGTACCGCGCTTGACAATTTGAACGTGGCTCTCGCGGTCCATACACCGGGTGCCATGGCAAATGGAAATTGGTCGGTAGCCGCCTATATCGACGAGCGCGCCAACGAAAAGCAGACGGAGGCACTCGGCGCCATTTTCACCGGAGCGGCGGGAGGACCCATGGCGCATTTTGCGCCGCTGATTGCAACCAACCTCGGCGTGAAGAAGGTTCCGATCACCTACCGCATCGAAGGCAAGACACGCTCGTGCGAAATTCCGGGCATCCTGCGCATGAGTGTTGATCCGCTGCCGACGGCACATCCAAGCGGCGAGATGTGGGCAAACGTCGGTCATCCGGTCAGTCCCGAAAAGCTCGCACTTGCGGTGGGAGCATCCGGAAGTACCTTCAATGATCACGGGATGCGCTGGGACAACTCTGGCAAGAATGGTCACTACGCGCCGATCCAGTGGTCAAGCGCGTCCTGACGAAAGCATCGCCTCTCGAAGCCATTTTGCGCCGCGACCGCGCCATCATCATTGCGTCAGTCGTGGCGCTTACCGCGCTCGCTTGGTCCGACCTGGTCTGGCTCGCCAACGATATGGCGATGGACGGCATGGACATGGCCGGCTACCGCATGATTCCCGCCGGCCAGGCATTGATGATGCCGGTGAGCTCGCCCTGGCAGCCGGTCGAATTTGCTTACGTTTTCGCCATGTGGGTTGTCATGATGATCGGCATGATGACGCCCTCAGCGGCGCCGATCATCCTCGTTTACGCGCGCCTTGGACGCCAAGCCGCAGAAAGTCGGCCGTTCCCCTCGAGTACATGGTTTGCAGGCGGCTATTTGCTGACGTGGATCGGCTTTTCACTCGCGGCGACCTCGGCGCAATGGGCCCTTGAACGTGCAGCCTTGCTCACGCCGATGATGGAAAGCGCGAGCCGAATTGTTGGCGCTGTCCTGTTGATCTTTGCCGGACTCTACCAATGGACGCCGCTAAAGGACGTTTGCTTATGGCATTGCCAATCGCCGCTCGGTTTCATCTTGAGCTGGGGCGGCTTCCAAGGCGGTGCGATCAGGTCATTGACGCTGGGCTTTCGCCACGGGGTCTATTGTCTCGGATGCTGTTGGGCGCTGATGGGCGTCCTTTTTGCTCTCGGCGTGATGAACCTTTTCTGGATCGCAGCGCTCGGTATCCTCGTCCTGCTCGAGAAAGCCATGCCGTCAGGGCGTGGGATTGCGCGGCTTGCGGGCATCGCTTTCTTCGTCGGCGGCGTCTGGATGCTGTTGCAGCCGGGCCTTGCGGCATCAACCGCGTTGAAGTGACTGGCGAAAATCGCGCGTGTGAGGATATTGGGTCCGGGTAAAGAGCCTGCGTTCAAAACGGCGCGACCGAACCATCGGCGATATCCGCTCCTCCATGCGTCACTAACTTTACAGTCAGAATCTGTCACCGTAGTCATTTGAAGTTGGCGAATGAATTGGGTCTGCTGATCATCTCCCTGCGGCGGAATGCCCGCTGCAATTCAACAATGGAGGGATGGGATGAATCACAGGCCTCTTAAGTTCCTGGCTGCTTGTCTGGCCGCCACGACGCTCGCGCTCGCATCACCGGCTATCGGTATGGGGCGAGGTGGTGGTGGGGGCGGCGGTGGCTTCGGCGGCGGTGGCGGCTTCGGCGGTGGCGGCATGCACGGCGGCGGTGGCTTTGGCGGAATGCACGGTGGGGGCGGCATCGGCGGCGGTGGCTTTGCCGGCATGCGCGGCGGGGGCGGCTTCGGTGGTATGCATGCCATGGGAGGAGGACCGCATTTTGGCGGCTTCGGCGGAGGTCCGCGCTTTGGCGGCGCACGCTTTGCCGGCATGCCGTTCTCGCATGCGGGGTTCGGGCCGCGGTTTGGGCATCCAGGGTTCGGGCCGCGCTTTGCGCACGCCGGGTTCGGTCGCCCGTTCTTCTTCCACCACCACCGCTTCTTCTTCCATCACCGCTTCCATCGCTTTGCGTTCTTTGGCGCCCCCTTCGCCTTCGCAAGCTACAACTACTATGATGACTGCTGGCGCAGGATATGGACGGCCTACGGACCGCGGTGGACCAACGTCTGCACGACATACGGCTACTACTAGTCGCCGCATGATGATCGTCGCCGGCAGGCCCTCTGGGCAGGCCGGTGGCGGCCATCACGCTCATTTGCGGGCCTCGTTGCCGAAGCTCGGCGTAACATGAGTTGAGGCTGACAGAGCCAAGACGCGAAGTGGTCGGTCGGAGACGTTTGATCATGACAGGAGGTCATCGCCGCATTCTGGTTGTCGAGGACGATCCTGAAACCGCCGGTCAGCTTGTGGAACAGCTCACGACCAGCGGTTATCAGGTGGATCTGGCCACTTGCGGGAACGATGCGCTGAGGCAAGGCGAGGCCTGCGACTATGCGGTCATCACGATCGACCGCATGCTCCCGGACATCGACGGCATCGCCGTGATGCGCCGGTTGCGCGACGACGGCATCGCCGCTCCGTTCCTGATCATCAGCGCATTGGGAGAGGTCGATGACAAGGTCCGCGGTCTGCGCGCCGGCGGAGACGACTACCTGGTCAAGCCGTTTTCCTTCATCGAACTGTTGGCTCGCCTCGAGGCGCTTGGTCGGCGCAGTGACACCGTTGCCAAGGAGACGATCCTGCGCGTGGGTGATCTCGCGATCGACCTGATCTCACGGACCGCCAGCCGGCGCGGCAGGGCTATCGACCTTCTTCCCAAAGAGTTTCAGCTCCTTGAATATCTGGTACGCAATGAAGGCCGCGTCGTATCGCGGGCAATGTTGCTGCAACACGTCTGGGACCTTCATTTCGATCCGTCGACCAACATCATCGACGTCTATGTCGGGCGGGTCCGCCGCAAGGTCGACGACCAGCAGGCCTATCCGCTGATCCATACGATTCGCGGGATCGGATACTGTCTCCGTGCTTCTGGCTAAGACGCTCACGTCATCGACGTTCAAGCTCGCGCTGATCGCGATCGGGACCTTTGGCGTGATCGTGTCGGTCATCTTCAGTTACGTCTACCTGTCGACCTCCGCTTACGTACGCAGCCGATCGGATCATTGGATCATGGCCGAGTTTACGGACCTGCGCGGTGTCTACGAGCAGTCGGGACGCGATGCGCTGATCGGCCTCATCCGACAACGCATGGCCGCCAAGGTTTTCGCGGGTCACGTCTATATCCTCTCGGATCCTTCATCCAAAGTGCTCGTCGCCAACCTCGGAGAATGGCCAGTGACAGCGATGACGCCCTCGGGGTGGACTGAGTTCCGCGTACCTGGAGCCTCGCCAGAGGCGACCAACTCGCCATTGGTGCGCGGAATGATACACACATTCCCGAGCGGCGATCGGCTGCTGGTCGGACGGGACATCAGCGACCTCGATCATTTCACCCGAAAGATCGAGAGAGCCGTGATATCCGTCATTTCACTGATATTTGTGGTTGCCGGCTTCGCCAGCATTCTGGTGACGCGCCGAACCGTGGGACGAATTGAGCTGATCAACGCCACCAGCCGGGCCATCATGGCGAGCGGTCTGGACAAGCGTATCCCGCTGCGCGGCACCCATGACGAATGGGATCGCGTTGCTGAAAACCTCAATTTGATGCTCGACCGCATCGAGACCTTGATGGGCGAGGTCAAGCAGGTGAGCGACAATCTGGCTCACGACCTTCGCACGCCGCTGACGCGAATGCGCGGCCGCCTGGAAAAGGCCTATCACGGCCAGCGCATGAGCGAGGACGCTCAGGCGCTGATCGGCGACACCATCGCCGACCTCGATGCTGTTTTGAGGATCTTCACGTCGATCACGCGGATCGCACAAATCGAGACGCAGGTGCGCAAGGAAGCGTTTCGAACCGTGAACCTGGTCGAAATCGCCCGTGAGGTCGTCGAGCTGTACGACGCTGCGGCCGAAGAGAGCGGCAGCCAGCTCACCATGAATGGCAGCGGCGAAGTGCTGACGATCGGCGATCGCGATCTGATCTTCGATGCCATCGCCAATCTCGTGGACAATGCCATCAAGCACGGCCGCGCCGGAGGGCAAGTCGTTGTCGCCTGCGAAACCGTGAACGGCAGCCCGATCGTTTCGATCACCGACAACGGACCCGGAATTCCGGCCGGCCAACATGAACAGGTGTTCAAGCGCTTCTATCGACTCGAGCAGAGCCGCTACACGCCGGGAAACGGCCTCGGACTGAGCCTGGTGGCAGCCGTCGCCCGCCTTCATGGGGCCCGTATCGAAATGTGCGACACCTCGCCTGGTCTAAAGGTCAAGCTCTGGTTCTCCGCACCGAAATCGGAGCGACAGTAGGAGCAGCTTCGGTCAATCCGCGTTGCGCCGCGCCGCCGCCAAGTTGGTCATAGCGGCTGGCCTAAAAATAATCGTTGTTCCGATTGACTCCCGTGGCATGGAGCGTAGCCTCTTCGGCGGATCGCAAAGGCTTCCCACGCCAGCAGCGCCAGAACGGGTCGCTCCCGCGAGTGCCAGTCGAAGTGGGGCGGTTCCACGTGTGGTGCACCAAAGACGGCGCCGGTAACGGCGCCGTTTTTGTTGGCCCATCTTTGTTGGCCCATCTTTGTTGGTCATCGCGTTCGTGCCAGGCCCTAATCCGGTGGCCGCAAGTCCGCCGAATTGAGCCAGCCGGCGATATCGGACGCCTTCTCCATCTGCTTGGCCCGGCGCAGGAGCGCGTCCCGTTCCTGACACGGCGGCATCATCAGGGCCTTGTCCCTGTCCTCTCGGGCTTGCTTGTCCAGGCGCTCCTGGATCGGTCGCTTGCTCGTCCGTGTCATCGAACCCTCCTTTGCAGGATGTCGTTGCGCGAACGTGGCGCGGATATTTTTCGAGACAAGGTCTTGCGGCACCTGCCGCTGCGGTTGGTTCATCTCGCGTTCATCGATTTCGCCGCGCCGGGAACTTCTGCTACGACTTCTCCAGGTGAAGCGCCGTTTGCCGCACAGGCAACGGAGACGAACGGGGGAGGAATATCCAGATGTTCTCGCACGTCATGATCGGGACCAACGACGTCGATAAGGCCAAGACGTTCTATGACGCACTACTGGGCACGCTCGGCGTGCCCCCCGGACGGGTCGACAAACACCGCGTGTTCTGGCGCTCCCGGGGCGGGACTTTCTCAGTGACGAAGCCGATCAACGGCAACCCCGCAACCTTCGCCAATGGCGGCACGATCGGCTTTGCCGCCGCCTCTCCCGAGCAGGCTGATGCCTTCCATGCGGCGGGGCTCGCGCATGGCGGCACCACCTGCGAGAACCCGCCGGGCATCCGCGAGGGCGGCGGCATGAAGGCCTACATCGCCTATTTGCGCGATCCTGACGGCAACAAGATCTGCGCGTTTCACTGGATGGGGAGAGGCGACTAAACCGGCTGCCGCTTGCGTATCCGCAACTTCGCGCGGCCGCGGGCCACGATGGTGTCGTCAGGGCTCATCACCTCGGCCTCGACGGTGGCGTCGCGCTCGTCCTTTTCGACGACGCGGGCCTTGACGGTGAGAGCGCCGATGGGCGCCGGCCGCTCGAATCTGGTGTTGAGACTGATCGTCACTGCGGTCAGCTCTTGCGGCAGCGTCGCCAGCAGCGTGATGCCCGTCGCCGAATCGAGCATCGCGGCGAGAAAGCCGCCCTGCACCGTGCCATGGCGGTTGCCGAAATCGGGCCTTGCGCGGAAGCGCAGCGTCGCCGATGCGCTCGCGGGATCGAAGCTCACCCACTCGCGGCCCAGCGTCGCAGAGCCGGGCGTGACGTCCATAAGATGAGCAGGCAGTGACAAAGTCATCGCGCCAGCGACTTCCAGCGCTCTGTCGCTTCGATCGCGGGCTGCCACAGGCTCTTCGCGGGCTGGCCGCGATGCAGCGCCTTGCCGATTTCGCAGATGGCCATGAAGGCGCTCGCGCGCGCCTCCTCGACTTCCAGCGGTTGTGCGGCTTCGGCCTGAACAAGGCCGACGAGGCCGTTCAACATCGACAACGCGGCCTGAGCCGGCTCGCGTTCGGCCGCCTTGAGGGCATCGAGAACATTGGCGACTTTCTCAGCGTCGGTCATGTGACTTGTAGGGCGGGTTAGCGATGGCGTAACCCGCCGCAACTCGGTGCGAGAGAAATGGCGGGTTACGCTAACGCTAACCCGCCCTACGGGACGTCATCCCCTACTCCGCCGCGCGCTGCACCGGCGTGTCGAGCACCTCCGATACCTTCGGCGGCGACATCGGCAGCGCGTAGAAACGCTTGCTGAGCGCATGGTAGACGGCGTTGGAGACCGCAGCCATAACGGGCACCAGCGGCACCTCGCCGACGCCCTTCACCCCTTGCGGGTGCTTCGGGTTCGGCACCTCGACCAGCGCGCAGTCGATCATCGGGAGATCCGAGCAGACCGGCATGCGATAATCGAGGAAGCCGGGATTATCGACCTTGCCGTCCTTCGTATAGATGTACTCCTCGTTGAGCGCCCAGCCGATGCCTTGCGCGACGCCGCCCTGGAGCTGGCCCTCGACGTAACCGGGATGAATGGCGCGGCCGACGTCCTGCACCGCGGTGTAACGGATCACGCGCACGATGCCGAGGTCGGTGTCGACCTCGACGTCGCAGATATGCGTGCCGAAGCCGCCTTCCGCTCCTTGGGTGTTGAGCTGCACGCCGGCGCCGATCGGGCCGCCCATCGCGGGCGCCTTCTCGGCCAACTCTTCCAGCGTCAGCGGCTCGAACTGACCGGCGTTGGGGCTGACCGGATGCGCGGCGCCGTTCTCCCACTTCACCGCCTCGGGGTCGATGTTCCAGATCTTTGCCGCGCGCTCGCGCAGCGTCTGGATGATCTTTTCCGTCGACTGCGTCACCACGATGGAGGAAGCGAACAGCACGCGGCTGCCGCCGGTGAGGTTCGAGAAGCCGACGGTTTGCGTATCGCCGATGATCACGGAGACGCGGCGGTAGTCGATGCCGAGGAGCTCGGCGCAGATGTTGGCGATGCCGGCGCGCGAGCCGCCGATGTCGGGATGGCCGGTGGTGACGACGACGTTGCCGTCTTCGGTGATGTTGACCTGCGCCGAGGATTCGCCGCCGGCGTTGAACCAGAAGCCGGAGGCGACACCGCGGCCGCGCAGCTTGCCCGGCGGCGAGCTGCCGAGCGGCGCCGCGTAGTGCGGATGGTTCTTGGCGGTTTCCACCGTCTCGATATAGCCGATGCGGGGATAGGTCGGTCCGTGCGCGGCCTTCGTGCCCTGCTTCGCTCCGTTCTTCAGGCGGAAGTCGAGCGGATCCATCTTCAAGGCTTCCGCGACCTCGTCGAGCACACATTCGACGGCGTAAGCGCCGATCGGCGCGCCGGGCGCGCGATAGGCCGCGACCTTGGAACGGTTGGAGGCGACGTCATAGCCCTGCGACAGCACGTTCGGGATATCATAGGGCGCAAAGCTGCACCCCGCGGCGCCGCGGATCGGCGAGCCCGGAAACGCGCCGGCCTGCAGATAGAAAACGCCGTGCGCGGCAACGATCCTGCCGTCCTTGGTTGCGCCGATCTTGACCGTGCTCTTCGAGCCCGAGGTCGGCCCCGTCGCCCGCATCACTTCCTCGCGGGTCATCACCATCTTCACCGGACGGCCGGATTTCTTCGCAAGCAGCGTCGCGAGCGGCTCGAGATAGACGATGGTCTTGCCGCCAAAGCCGCCGCCGATCTCGGCCGGGATCGCGCGGATGTTGCTCTGGGGAATGCCGGACAGATACGCCGTCATGGCGCGGACCATGAACTGGCCCTGGCTCGAGCTCCAGATCGTGGTCTTGCCGTCGGAAGCGACCGAGATCAGGCAGGCGTGCGGCTCGATGTAGCCCTGATGCACCGGGCGCGTGTTGAAGGTGCGCTCGATGATAACGTCGGCCTTGGCAAAGCCTTCGGCGATGTCGCCCTTCTTGTGCTCGAGCTTGCCGACGATGTTCGACGGCTTGCCGTCGAACTTGTTCCACTCATGCAGGATCGGCGCGCCTTCCTTGAGCGCATCGTCGATTTCGATGGCCCAAGGCAACACCTCATAGTCGACCTCGATCAGCTTGCAGGCTTCGGCTGCGATCGCTTCCGTCGTGGCGGCGACGGCAGCGACGGGATGACCGGGGAACAGCGCCTTCTCGCGCGCCATCACGTTGCGGCACATCCAGCGCATGTCCTGGATGCCGAGCATCACGGATTTATCCAGTGGGAAGTCCACGACATCGCGCGCGGTGACGACCGCCTTCACGCCGGCCAGCTTCTCCGCCTTCGAGGTGTCGATCGACTTGATGCGCGCATGTGGATGCGGGCTGCGCAGAATCTTGCCCCAGATCATGCCGGGCATGGTGGCGTCGGCGGCAAAGGCTGCGCGACCCGTGACCTTGTCGACGCCGTCGGGGCGAATGGTGCGCTGGCCGATCCACTTGTTGTTGGTGACGATATTCATCGTGCCGTCTCCCGCATTTCAGCCGCGGCATCCAGAACCGCGCGCACAATCTTGTCGTAACCGGTGCACCGGCAGAGATTGCCGGCGAGCCAGAAGCGGACTTCCTCTTCGGTCGGATCAGGATTCTTCTTCAGAAGCGCTTCGGAGGCGACCAGCATGCCAGAGGTGCAGATGCCGCATTGAAGCGCGGCATGCTCAAGGAACTTCTGCTGCAGCGGATGCAGCATCTCGCCGTGGGCCATGCCTTCGATGGTGCGGATCTGGTGGCCCTCGGCTTCGGCTGCGAGCATCAGGCACGAGCAGATGAGCCTTCCGTCGACGGTGATCGAGCAGGCGCCGCAATCGCCGGACGAGCAGCCTTCCTTGGAGCCGGTGAGACCAAGCTGCCCGCGCAGCGCGTCGAGCATGGTCTCATAGGGCTCGCAGAGGAATTCCATCGGCTCGCCGTTGACGGTGGTGGAAACGTGTACCTTGGCCATAATCTTACTTCCCTCCCGCCCGTTTGGCGGCGATCGCAGCCGTGCGCTTGAAGAGCACGCCGGCGGTTTTCACGCGATAGGCAATGGTGCCGCGCTTGTCGTTGATCGGCCGGCACGCGGCGCGGCAGGCTTCCGCGGCCTTCTCCAGCGCCGCATCGTCGAGCTTCGAGCCGACGAGCGCTTGACCTGCGCCCTCGACCAGGAGCGCGGTCGGCGCCACAGCACCCAAGCCGACGCGGGCCGCCGTGCAGACGCCGTCCTTCAATGTGAGGCTGACGCCTAGGCCGACCACGGCGATGTCCATCTCGGTGCGCGGGATCATGCGCAAATAAGCATCGCTCGAACCCGGCGGCCGCGGCGGCAGCGTGAAGCTGACGAGCATTTCGCCCGGCTTTAGGTTGGTGCGGCCGGGACCGGAAGGCACCTGCTCCACCGGCAATTCGCGGCGGCCGCCTGGTCCCTGGATGGTGACGACGGCGCCGGCTGCGATCATTGCGGGCACGCTGTCAGCGGCCGGCGAGCCATTGCAGAGGTTGCCGCCGGCGGACGCCCTGCCCTGCACCTGCTTGGAGCCGATCAGGTTCACGGCTTCCAGCACGCCCGGCCAGGCCTTGCCGAACCTGGGATGCTCGGCCAGCGCCATGCCGGAGACGGCGGCGCCGACGCGGAAGCCACCGTCCGCGGTTTCCTCGATGTTATTCATCTCGTCGATTTTCTTGATGTCGACGATCAAGCCCGGCCGCACCAGGCCGGATCGCATCTGCACCAATAGGTCCGTGCCTCCCGCCATAATGCGTGCGGCACTTCCGGCGGCAGCAAATGCGCCGATCGCTTCATCAAGCGTGCGCGGTGCCACGTAACGGATTTCGGTCATGTGAGTTCCCGTATCTCCCCTACTCGTTCCCTATTGATTGATTTTTGGATTCTGGCTGGCAGGCCCACAGCCTACACGGACAGGGGCGATTGGAACAGCCTCCGCCGTCTTGTCAATTTGGCCGTCTCCTATGCAAAGAGCGGGGCTTGCGCGGCTGCGAAGGCGGATCGCGCCGCCGCCGCCGTGCGGGTCTTTCACAATGTGAGAGGCGGGAGACTCACCCCGCTTCAGGCCTTCAACCGCCCCGTCAGCGCCGTCACAAAGCGGTCAACATCGGCCTCGTCATTATAGACGTGCGGCGAGATGCGCATGCGCCCGAGGCGCTGGGCGACGTAGATGCCCTCGCCGGCCAAGCCTGCGATCAGGCCCTCAGGCAGGCCATGCCGGAACGCCAGACTCAGAATGTGCGGCGCGCGGAAGCGCGGATCGACCATGCGCAGGCCGGGCGCCCGCAAGCCATCGGCGATGCGATCGGTCAGCATCTTCAGCCGCTCGCTGACAGCGGCTGCGCCCCACTCCACCAGCATCTCCACGCCGATCGCAGCCATCTCCAGCGAGATGAAATGATCGCGCTCGCCCATGTCGAAGCGCCGCGCGTCGGAGACGTAGCGGAGATCGGCGAAATAGACATTGTTCTCCGCGCGCACGTCGCGGCGACCGCCTGCGGTCTGCTCCAGGGGAATGCCGCCCTGGTGACGCTTGGCGACATAAAGAAAGGCGCGGCCATAGGGGCCGACCAGCCACTTGTAAGTCGGAAAGACCACAAAATCCGGATCGAGCCGCTTCACGTCCATCGCGAGCACGCCTGCGCTTTGCGTGGCATCGACCAGAAACGCCGCCTTCTGCCGCTTGAGCGCCGCCCCCACCGCCTCGATGTCGATCACCCCGCCATCGGACCAGTGCACCGAGGAGATCGAGGCAAGCGCAACCGGCGGCGCGCCGCGGCGTTCGATGATCGCAAGCACTGCAGACGTCCAGTCGCCATCGTCCGGCTGGCTCACCGTCTCGACGATAAAACCCTGCGCTGTGGCGCGCGAGCGCCATTCCAGGACCGGCGAGGAATGGTCGTTCTCCAGCACGATCACGCGCGAACCACGGGGGACGCTGAGCAACTTCGCCGCGGTCGCAACGCCATAGCTGACGGACGGGATCAGCGCGACGTCGTCGGTTGCCCCATTGATCAGCCGCGCGGCAGCGGCACGGGCACGCTCGTGCTGACCCTGGGCGAAATCGTACGGCAGCTTCCATGGCTGCCCCTTGCGCTCGACCGCGGCGCGGCCGGCCTCCAGCGTCTTCCGCGGCAGCGGGCTCCAGGATGCGGCGTTGAGGTAGCAGACGTCGTGCGGCACCTCGAAGTGCTCGCGCTGGGAAGGAAGCATCACTGCAACAGCTCCGGCCAGGGCACGATCGTCGACTTCACGGTCTTCATCGCCATCGCGTCCGCCACCGCGCGGCCGACGCCCTCCTCGGTGAAGGGGTAGATTGTCTGCGTATCGAGCCAGGGATATTTGCCGCGCGTGCGGTAGAGCATCTCGACGCCGAGCGGCAGGTCGTTGGCGGTAAAGCCCCAGGAGCCGAGCACGTTGAGATCCTTGGTGCAGATGCGGTGCCACGAGGTGTCGATCGAGCCGGCGTCGGTGAACTGGCCCATCTCGACATAGGTGCCGCCGTCGCGCAGCATCTCGATGCCCTCGGGACCTGCGGTCGGATGACCCGAGCAGTCCATCACGAGGTCGGCACCGAAACCGCCGACGATGTCGCGCACTTTTCGAATGCGTTCATCCGGCGTCCTGAACTCCTCGATGTTCACGGTCGCCTCGGCGCCAAATTTGCCTGCAAGCTTCAGCCGCGGCTCTTCCGGCGCGCCGACAGCGATCACCCGCCCTGCTCCCATCTCCTGCGCCGCGGCGACCGCGAGAATCCCGATCGGGCCCGTGCCCTGGATCACCACCGTGTCATTCCACGAAAACCCGCCCGCGCGCACGGCGCGGTTGAAGGCGCGGATGCAGGAGGTGAGCGGCTCCGAGAGCGCGCCAAGCCGCAGCGACATGTCGTCGGGCAATTTGTAGATCTTGGTGCCCGGCAGCATCTCCAGATCGACATAGACATATTCGGCCCAGCCGCCCCACAGATGCGGCGCCTTGTCGAAGCCGAGATAGCGGCCGTAATAGACCGGCGTCAGGCACTTGTTCGCAGCTAACGGATAGTGGATGCAGTAATAGCAATGGCCGCATGGCATGAGCGGCGGGATCATCACCCTGGAGCCGACCTTGAGCGGCTTGGACATGAAGTCTTCGTTGAACTCGCTGCCGCATTCGACGATGACGCCGCCGAGCTCATGGCCGAGCGTGAATGGCCAGGGCAACGGCTTTGGCCAGTGGCCTTTAAGGATGTGCAGATCGGTGCCGCAGACGCCGCAGGCGCCGATCTTGATCAGCGCAGCCTTCTTGCCGACCTTCGGCCAGGGCACGGTTCGGATCACCGGCTGCGCGCCCGGGCCGTCATAGGTGCAGACGCGGATTTGCTGCATCAACTGTCTCCAGGACATCCATTTTTGTTCACCAGGGCGCGGCGAACTTAGGTGATGGAATAGGTAATGCCAAGGCAGGCGCTCATCCTCCCATTGACAGGCCTACGCACGAACCGCAGGTTGTGCCGCGAAAATCGGGGGAGGAAAACTTGCACAATCGTTGGAGGATTCTGGCCGTCCTGTTCACGGTGCGGCTCACCATGGCGTTCCAGTTCCAGACGGTGGCCGCGGTGGCGCCGCTCCTGAAGACGCAATTCGGCGTCGGCATCGCCGAGATCGGCTTTTTGATCGGGCTCTATTTCACGCCGGGTGTCGTGCTGGCGTTACCAGGCGGCGCGATCGGCAAATGGCTCGGCGACAAGCGCACCACGATTCTGGCTCTGGTACTGATGCTAGCCGGCAGTCTCGCGATGGCGTTCGGCGAAAACTGGGGCTGGCAGATTGCGGGACGGCTGGTCGGCGGCGCCGGCGGCGTGCTGCTCAACGTGCAGCTCTCCAAGATGGTCACCGACTGGTTCGCCGGCAAGGAGATCGCGACCGCGATGGCGATCTTCGTCAATTCCTGGCCGGCGGGAATCGCGCTCTCGCTCTTGACGCTGCCGTCGATCGGGACGAGCTACGGCGTACAGGTCGTCGATCTCTTCGTTGTGGCGCTGGCTGCGATCGGCATCGTGCTGATCCTGTTTTATCGGTCACCGCCGAATGAAATCGCGACAGCCGCCTCCTCTGCGCGCCTCGATCCCAGGACGATCATGGCCGTGCTGGTCGCAGGCGTGATCTGGGGCTTGTACAATGTCGGCTTCGCCACGATCGTCAGCTTCGGTCCGACGCTGCTGGTGGAACGCGGCTGGAGCATCGCGCAGGCCGGCTCTGCCATCAGCATTGGGCTGGGGCTCTCCGTGTTCAGCATCCCGCTTGGCGGCTTTATCGCCGACCGCTCGAAGCGGCCGCAGGCCGTGCTGGTCCTGGGCGCGCTGGCGCTCGCGGTCCTGTTGCTCTGCTTCGCGCATACCGGCGCCGTGATCTTGTCCGTGATCGCGATGGGGCTCGTCGGCGGACAACCGGCAGGTCCCATGATGAGCCTGCCCGCACGCGTGCTGTTGCCCGCGACGCGCACGGTCGGCATGGGACTATTCTACACGCTTTATTACGGGACGATGATGATCGGCCCGATCATCGGCGGCGCGGCTGCCAAATGGACCGGCAGCGCCGTAGCGGCGTTCGATTTCGGCGCGATCGTGGTGCTGGTGTGTCCGGTGCTGCTCTTGGTATTCAATGCGATCGCGGCGACGCGGTTAAAGGCGGTGGAGGTGGCGGCGTAGCGGCGCGCTCAGACCCGCGGCAGCTGATCGGCAAATTTCCGGAGTCCCGCGATGAACAACACAGCGCAACCGCAACCCATCCCGCCGGACAATCAGGCTGTTATCGCCCACATCAACCTGCTGCAGGGCATCATCAGCCGCCTCGCCAACAACAGCGCCTCCTGCAAGACGTGGTGCCTGTCGATCGTCGCCGCCCTGCTCAGCCTTGCGGGCGCCGTGCACGACGGCGACCTTGTGACGATCGCGCTGGTGCCGGTCGCCGTGTTCGGCTTCATCGACACGATGTATCTCGCGTTTGAGACGGCGTATCGCGAGCTCTACAAAGGCATCGTCACAAAGCTGCGCGAGAGCCGCTACACGCTCGCCGACGTGTATGAGGCGAACGCCTGGTTCGGCATTCGTTATTTCGTCAGTTGTTTCGTCCGCGCCTTCCTCTCCTGGGCGATCTGGCCGGTCTATCTCGGCCTCGTCGCCGCCTATCTTGCGGCCTGGCACTACGGCGCGCTGGAGGCGCTGACCAAGGTTCCTAAGTAGCCGTCTCCGTGTGATTGCAGAGTTCCGCCCGCACATCCGCTAACCCCCCGTTAACCCTGCCGGACGTAGCCTCTGGCGAGGCCGAATGGCCGATGTCGGGTGGCGGGATGAGCTTCGCGCAAAAAAAATCGATTCTGCCGGCGGCCCAGGAGCGCCGGCGCTTCCAGCGCGTCAAGGTGCATCTGCTCGGCCGCTACATGCTGCCCGACCGCCGCGAGTTTCCGTGCCAGATCATCAATATGTCGCCGGGCGGGCTTGCCCTGCTCGCGCCCGGCATCGGCAATGTCGGCGACCGCGTGATCGCCTATCTCGACCACATCGGCCGCGTCGAGGGCAAGATCACCCGCATCATCGACAACGGCTTTGCCATGACCATCGGCGCGACCGCACGCAAGCGCGACAAGCTCGCCGCCCAGCTGACCTGGCTCGCCAACCGCGACATCCTCAACCTGCCGGAAGACCGCCGCCACGACCGTATCGTACCGCGCAACCCGATCGCGATGCTCACGCTGGAAGACGGCACCAAGATGACCTGCCGCATCATCGACCTGTCGGCGTCGGGTGCCGCAATCGCGGCCGAGCACCGTCCGCCGCTGAAGTCGCAGGTCATGCTCGGCAGGGTGCCGTCGCGCGTGGTGCGCAATCTCGAGGAAGGCTTTGCCATCGAGTTCATTCACGAGCAGCTCGCCGAGACGCTCGAGGAAGCGGTAACCGCTCGTTAGGACTGGCGCGCCCCGAGGGCCGCGATCCCCCTGCCGACCTCGACCGATCATCATCCGATGCGGCCCGCGCTTGATGCACGCTCCCGCGCGCTATCTGCGTCTGCCCCGAAACGCTTTTGGCGTCGGACCAAGAGACAGCGTTAGCGCGCGGTAAAGCGAAAACCCCTGCTCGACCGGCTGTTCCGGCGGTTCGAGATCCAGTCTCCGCCCGCAAGAGCCCCTTCTGGACTCGGCGGGCGTCGCTCGAACAGGTTAACGCCGCCGGCCATCTCGCAGACAAGTCGCAGAACCACGCGGCTTCAGTCCTTAATCGATAAAATTTGAATCGATTGCAGATGTCTCGAATTTTATTCAAATTCGATTCAAGTATAAATCGACATAGCCGCGAGTTTTACTTTCATTCCTCTCAAATGTACTTGCTTGATTTAGCGGCGGCGCAAAACCTTTGTGCGAAACGTGGTCCCAACAAGAAAAACGGGGGCCACAATGTTCAAACGCAGGGGACGCGAGCTGGCAGCGATTGCCATCTTGCTGGGGATGTGTGCGCAGGCGAACGCCGGCGACGAGCGACCGATGTACGCAAGCCTCGGCGAGGTCACGCGTGCGCCGATCGGCTGGATCGGGTTCTGTGCCGACAACCCGGAGGAATGCCGGGGCGGCCCCACGCAGCCGCGCGACATCGTGATGTCGCAGGCCGCATGGCGCGACCTCAACAAGGTCAACCACTGGGTCAACGAGACCGTGAAGCCGATGACCGACATGGATCATTGGGGCGTGATCGAGAAATGGTCGCTGCCGACCGACGGTTACGGTGACTGCGAAGATTATGTGCTGATGAAGCGCAAGATGCTGATCGATGCGGGCTGGCCGCGTGAGGCGCTCTTGATCACCGTCGTGCGCGACAAGAAAGACGAAGGCCACGCGGTGCTGACGGTGAAGTCCGACAAGGGCGAGTTCATACTCGACAACCAGACCGAAAGCGTCCTGCCCTGGACCGAGACCGGCTACCGCTTCGTCAAGCGTCAATCGCAGAGCGATCCCAATGTCTGGGTTTCGCTCGGCGACAGCCGGCCCGCGGCTTTGACCGCGAGCTCACACTAGAAAGGATTATCGAACCCGCGACCCGGTCACATCCCCACCCCTCCCCGTCCCAGACCGGTTCGCGCGCGGCCAGCTCTCCCCCAAGAGCTGGCCGCACCCATTTTTGGGGACGAAAATGCCCGGATTTGCTGCCCCGGGCTGCCGACAAGCCGACAAACCGCGGGACAACCGTCGCTTTTCGGACTTGCCAGCCTCGTTTTTGTCGGATTCATTGCCAGACTGTTACCGGTTCGCGGCTCACAGTAAGCCGAGCGCCCCGAAAGGCTCAGGAAGGCGTTTTGCAAAGAGGCCGAAGCCTGAGACCGGTTTGTTCGCGTTTTTCGTGCGACGAGCTGCCAGCGCCGGCGGCGATCTGAAATCCCACTTTCGTTTGGACCTTGCGAAGCTGATGATCATTCACCCAGGCCATGCCCGTGCCCGTTCTGCCTCGCCTCTTGCCCGCATCGGCGCCCAGCCGATTGCGCTGACGGCCGCGGCCCTGCTCCTCATCCTCGCCGGTGTCGCCTCGATTGCGGCCTGGCGCGCCTATACCGGCATCTCGCCCGAAACCGATCGCGCGGTGGCTGCTCGGGCGTTGCAGGCGCACGCAGCGCAGGTTTCCGAGCAGCTTGTCGAGAAGACCAAGGGGTTGGAAGAGACCCAGGAGGAATCCATCGACCAGCTCCAGACGCTGCAGGACCAGGTGCAGACATTGCGCCGCCTGCTCGCCGCTCAGCAGGCCGACAGCAAACGGCTGTCCGAACAGGTTTCCAGCCTGAGCGAGGCCGTTGACAGCCTGCGGCAATCGTTTGCGAGCGCCCAACCCTCGGACCCCTCGCCCGCCTCCACCCGCAACCGCGCGCTGCGCCTTCGCGCCCACGTGGTCCACACCGCCCAGAAGCGGCCGAAACCGCATAGCTGACCCGCCCGAATTCCGCGCGGAGCTCCACGCGGATTTTTTTCCCGCGCAGTTTGTGAACTGGCTCACATTTGCCTGAGCGAATCCGGGGCATCCTGCAGTTCACCGGAAGGCGCGAGCCGATTTTAATTTCCGGGGCTGGCAAGGTCGTTGGCGGTATACTACGTCAGCGGCCTTGTTTCTTTTGTAACCCTCTTTATTCATCTACGCCAAAAAAATACGGGGGCGAGCGTCGGCCGACGAGGACCCCATGCGCAAATTGATCGACTTCGACGACGATACCGCGGCCAAGCTCAAGCAATTGGCGCGCGACCGCATGGCAACCTTCCAGGAACTGGCGGACGAAGCGTTTGCCGACCTCCTGAAGAAGCATGGCGTTCCCCTTGACCTGAAGGACGCGCTGCGCAAGAGCGCGCGTCACGACGGCGCGGCAGCCAAGATCATTCCGCTCAAGAAGAGAACGAAGCCGCGCTGAGATGAAGCCGCGCTGAGATTATGATCGGAGAGTGTGGGCTATCCGAAAAAGGATCACGCTCAAATCAGGTCAGTATTTGGCCGATCGCCTTCATGTCCTTCTGGCGCGCGGCCCTTCGGGCGTAGCTTGCCGATGACGGTCGCGGTGTCGGTGGCGAAATAGTCGCCGTTTTGTACGCGGCATCGCATTGCTCGGCTCCGGGCCAATAGCGCGAACGCATGGCTCGGCTGAACGTAGCGCACTTTCGCGACCCTGCCATCTATGCATACACTCGCGGCCAAAGATCAAAAAATCACAAGGGGGAAACCGTGAGCGAGGTCGATGGCGCTACCCTGATCGCGAGAAGCCTGAAGCGGCAGGGCATCAATCATCTGTTCGGGGTCGTCGGGTTTCCGGTCACCGCGATCGCCGCGGCGGCGCAGAAGGAAGGCGTCGCCTATCTCGGCATGCGCAACGAGCAGAGCGCAGCCTACGCGGCAGGGGCTTACGGCTATCTCACCGGCCGCCCCGGCGCCTGCCTCACCGTCACCGGCCCGGGCGTGGTGCACGGTCTGGCGGGTCTTGCCAATGCCCAGCAGAATTGCTGGCCCATGATCCTGATCGGCGGCGCCTCGGAGACCTATCGCGGCGGCATGGGCGCGTTTCAGGAAGAGCGGCAGGTGCTGATTGCCTCGCCGTTCTGCAAGTTCGCGCACGGCATCGAGAGCGTGCACCGCATCCCCTACTATGTCGAGATGGCGACCCGGCACGCGATCTATGGTCGTCCCGGCGCCACCTATCTGGACGTGCCCGACGACATCATCAGAGGCAAATGCGACCTCGATAAAGCCGTTGAGGTCGACCGCGCACCCGAACCGCCGCGCATGGTGGCGCCGATGGAGAACGTCGAGGCGGCGCTGAACCTGCTCGAACGGGCCGAACGGCCGCTCGTTCTCCTCGGCAAGGGCATGGCGTGGGCGCGCGCCGAGGACGAGGTCCGCGCCTTCATCGAGCGCGCGCAACTGCCGTTCGTGCGCTCGCCGATGGGTAAGGGCGTGATGCCGGACGACCATCCGCTGTCGGCCGGGGCGGCGCGCACGCTGGCGCTGCAGCAGGCCGACGTCATCTTCCTGATGGGCGCGCGGCTGAACTGGATCTTTCACTTCGGCCAGGCGCCGCGCTACGCGAAGGACGTCAAGGTCATCCAGCTCGACATCGCGCCCGAGGAGATCGGCCACAACAAGGCGACGGAAGTGGCGCTGGTCGGCGACGGCAAGGCCATCGTCAGCCAGCTCAACAAGGCGCTCGACAATCGCCAGTGGTTCCACGCCAAGGACTCGCCGTGGCGGCTGGCGATTGCCAAGAAGACCGCCGACAATGTCGCGCAGATCCGGCCGCAGATCGACGACGATCAGGCGCCGGCCGGCTACTACCGGGCCTTGCGCGACGTCGCCGCCTGGATGCCGCGGGACGCGATCCTGAGCGCCGAGGGTGCCGGCACGATGGATATCGGCCTCACGCAACTGCCGAGCTTCAACGCCCGTTCCTGCCTCAATGCCGGCACCTACGGCACGATGGGCGTCGGCCTCGGCCAGGCCATCGCCGCCTGCGTCGCGCAACCCGGCCGGCCGGTCATCCATCTGTCGGGCGACTCGGCGATCGGCTTTTCCGGCATGGAGATGGAGACGCTGGTCCGCTACAACCTTCCGGCCAAGATCGTCGTCCTGAACAATGGCGGCATCGGCCCTGGCATGCCGGAGATCCCGGACAACCCGATGTTCAACCTGAGGCCCAACGCGCTGATCTATGGTGCACGTTATGACCGGGTGATGGAGGCTTTCGGCGGCAAGGGCATCCTGGTGGAGGACCCGAAGAACCTGCGCGCCGCCCTCGATGAGGCGATGAAATTCCGTGGTCCTGCGCTGGTCAACGTCGTGATCTCGCAGGGCTCCGCCCGCAAGGCGCAGGAGTTCGCCTGGCATAGCTGATCGAGAGACGCATCAAGGGGCCGCGGCGATTGCCGGCGGGCTCCATATTGGGAGGGTCGCCATGCAGGAACAGGTAGTGCAGCCACAGATCGCGACCGGGATCCAGCCGGCGCTCAAGGGGATCAAGGTGCTCGACCTCACCCAGTTCGAGGCGGGACCATCCTGCACCGAGGCGCTGGCCTGGTTTGGCGCTGACGTGGTCAAGGTGGAGGAGCCCCATCGCGGCGAGCCGGGGCGCTGGGGAATGAGCGATCGTCCCGACGCCGATTCGACCTATTTCATCTACTACAACCTCAACAAGCGCAGCGTCACCTGCAATCTCAAGAGCGAGGCGGGCAAGGCGCTGCTGAGGCGGATGATCGGCAAGGCCGACGTCCTGATCGAGAACATGGCGCCAGGCACCTTCGCACGCCTGGGCTTCGACTATCCGAAGCTGAGCGCGCTTAATCCGCGATTGATCTTCGCCCAGGTCAAGGGCTTCGCGCCGGAGAGCGAGCACGCGAACTATCTCGCCTTCGACATGATCGCCCAGGCGATGGGCGGCACCATGGGGGTGAACGGCTATCCCGATGAGCCGCCGGTCCGGCCGGGCCCGACCATCGGCGATACCGGCACCGGCATGCTTTGCGCCATGGGCATCCTCGCCGCGCTCTACCAGCGCATGACGACCGGCCGCGGCCAGCACATCCAGATCGCCATGCGCGATGCGATGCTGAACTATTGCCGCACGCCGATGAGCCGCCAGGCCGCCCGCAAGGACCAGTTGCCGCGCGGCGGCAACGGCGTATACGGCACCGCGCCCGGCGGCCTTTACAAGTGCGCGCCGGGGGGACTCGACGACTTGTGCTACATCTTCGCCTCGCGCGGCAACGAGGAGCATTGGCGCCGTCTGGTGAAGGCGATCGGCCGCGAAGACCTGCTCAACGATCCACGCATGGTCGACGGCACCACCCGTTTCCAGAATCGGGAGGTCGTGGACGCGGCCATCACCGAATGGACGTCGAAACACACCAAGCAAGAGGTCACCCGGATCATCGCCGGCGCCGGTGTTCCCTGCGGCGCCCTCATGACCACGCTCGAGCTCATGCACGACCCGGATCTGCACAAGCGCGGGATCATGCAGACGATCGAGCACCCTGTGCGCGGGCCGGTCATCGTCGCGGGCTGGCCGCTGCGGATGTCGGATAGCAAGGTCCCGCTGAAATGCGCTCCGATCCTCGGTGCGGATTGCGAGGCGATCTACGGCGAGTGGCTCGGCTGCTCGCCCGACGAGGTCAGGACCATGCGGCAGGAAAAGGTGATCTGAAGGTGATCTGATCCTGCGGCCCGCGTCGAAGCGCCGCCGGGTTTCGCACGCCTGCCCGCGCATCGAGTCGAGCTTTCCTTCTCGAACTGCTTTTTGCCTTGCCGTTGTCGGTACGGTTCTCGACCCAATAATGGCCGGGGCCTCTCAGTGTTCGTCACTCGTCGAATTTGCGCGCATCCGACAGCGCCTGCCACAATGCGATCCCGTTGTCGACGATGCAGGATTTCTCGCATTGTTCACAGTAATAAGTGCGCATGTCCCGACCTGACGATGTGTCCTTGTCGTCCAACCGCATCTGCTTGCCGCACGTTTCGCACTTCATTTGAAATCTCCAATCCGGGCCGTCGCAAATTTATTGATCGCGGAACGAGACTTCACGGAGCCGTTGCAATCGGCCAGAGCAAGATCGGCTCGCCTTACGATGGCGCCATGAGTGAATCCGCAATCGCCTCGGTGATCGGCATGCCGGTGTAATGTTCAATCCACTGATACTGACCGCGTGGGTTGCTTTCCAGGAAGACGTGACTGCCCTCGGGCGTGACGATGAAATCAATGCAGCTATAAACCAACCCGGCTTCAGCCATAAAGGCGCCGACCTTGTCGCGAATATCGGCCGGTAGCTCGATTGGTTCGTAGCTTATGTCGTGGGGTGCGGTCCTCCAGTCGAGCCTTGTGCGTTCATGCTGCTGCGACAGTATTCTTGCGGCGAACATCTTGTCGGCCACAACGGTCAGCCGGACCTCATAATCCTTCAGGACGAGCTCTTGGAATATTCCGGGCGTATGCCGGATAAGGCCAAGTGACGCCAACATTTCGTCCGTCACGATGCCGGTGAAGGCCGCCTTGCCCGGCGCGAGGCCGAGAGTATGCGACAGCGCCTTGAAGATGATCGTGCCGCCACATTCTTTGCGGAAAGCCGTGACCACACCCGGGTCGTTGGTAATCACCGTGCGCGGGACGGCCAGTCCCAGCCGGCGTGCAGCCGCAAGCTGTGCCGGCTTCCACGCTGCGTCGCGATGGCGTCGCGGCTCATTGATCCAGTGCCAGTCGGCGACCAGCGGCAGGGAACCAAGCGTGCTTTCGGCCTCGCGCGCGGCGAACTCGCGCTCCTCGGGCTTGAGGCCAGCCGGAAAGCCGCTGCAACGCGAGGCGCGATACCAGGCGCTGCCGATCGCGTCGAACGGCACGATCCGGCCGTCGGTCGCAATTGAGCCGTTGAGCCCATCCCCGGAAGCCCTGTAAGTCAGCGTCGAGTCCTGCGGATACCGGTCGAGATTCCATCGCAGCACCGGGCAGCTGCGCCCGCGCAGAACCTGAATCAACTGATCTGCGGTCGGATCGAATTGCTCGGTGATGAGAAGAACGGTCTTCATGTGCGGCGTACCGTGACATCGCGACTATCTTGTCGCGACGCGCGCCGGTTCACCAAACCGGCGCGGCCGCAATTGATACTGACGATGAAATTAATCCGAGTCGTGATGCGGACCCGCGCCGTTGGGTCCCGACCCCTGCGTCACGGCAGACGTCGCTACCTTGAATGAACCTGGCACATCGCGCGCATTGCTATAGACCGGCTCGGTGGTGCCGGGCTTGACCATGAGTTGCAGCTCCGGGCTGTACACCATTCCAATATTTGGTCCAGGCGTCATCTCCTGGAGAAACTGATGCGCAAAGACTTGGCCACTCGCGAGCGACACTAATCCGGTAGCGGCGGCAGCCGCTCCGGCGACGCTCAGGATACGCCGGACGATCACGCGACCCATTCCCAGTGTGGTCTTCATGTGCCTTCTCCCCCATTGAATCACGCAGCCGGTCCTCGCCGACTGCGCCCTGAAAGGTTAGGAAGGGGGCCCCCTGTTGTCAAAGTATTTCCGCTGGCTCCGCCACCGCCGCCTTGATCGCGACGCAGCAGACCACGTTATGCTTGGTTGCGGGAGCCTCGGCGGTCGTCAGGTCTCCTATACGCCTTGAACACCGCGGGACGTTGCTCTGTCAGGCCTACCGCCGGCTAACTGCATGACGTCCAAGTACTGCCGCGTTAGCCGATGCGTTTCAGACCCTTTCTGAAGCGTGGGCCGTTGCGCTGATAGGATTCCGCGTCGACGGTCTGAATCTGATCGGGCGCGAGCGTACGGATCACCTTCGCCGGCGAACCGATGATCAGGGAGTTCTCCGGAAACTGCTTGCCTGACGTGACCACGGAGCCGGCGCCGACGACGCTGCCTCGGCCGATCCTCGCACCGTTCAACACGATCGCGCCCATGCCGATCAGCGCGCCGTCCTCGACCGTGCAACCATGCAGGATTGCGTTGTGGCCGATGGTGCAGTTGTTTCCGATCGTGAGCGGAAAGCCGGCATCGGTGTGACAGATCGAGTTGTCCTGCACGTTCGAGCCCTCGCCGATCTCGATCCATTCATTGTCGCCGCGCAGCACCGCGCCGAACCAGACGCTCGCATTGGCCTTGAGGCGCACCTTGCCGATGACGGTCGCAGTGTCGGCGATGAAGTAATTGCCGTTG
>Ga0070730_10000144_pt1 | contig 88898 bp, 85 predicted proteins | sample Coa_R1_3_FD_66447 | JGI IMG/M metagenome (GOLD analysis project Ga0070730, IMG submission 66447) | Surface soil microbial communities from Centralia Pennsylvania, which are recovering from an underground coalmine fire - Coalmine... | ecosystem: Environmental > Terrestrial > Soil > Unclassified ... | reverse complement strand
GCCGCCGCCTCTACATGGCTGGCCCGGTGGCTCGTCACCACCCCGCCCAGCACCACGGCCAGCGCCCCCGCTCCCACCAACGCGAGAATCCGCTTGCGGATACTCAAGGTGCTACTCCTGCTTCTCTAGTTCGGGTCATTGCTCTGCCACTGAGACCCGTGGAATCGGCGGTGGCGCGCATCCGCACGCTGCTGTTGGCGGCCGGAAGCCCCGACGCGCCTCCTCTGCATTCGCACCTCCTCGCGGCAAGTGGCCAGCGCTCACCGTGACTCCGTTCAGGGGAACCGGCGGATGCGCCCATCCGACGATAGGAACGCCCCTGAACGGGAAAGGTTAACGGCGCGCATTACGTTCATTTCGTCACAATCACGTTATGCGCGCGACAAACCCGCACCACTGTACACGCCTCAGCCGTGACGGGGAAGGGTTCTGCGGAATTATGTCAGTGGCTTTTCCTCCGGGCATCTGGGGCGCAGACTGAACAACGCGGCGGCGGGGGCGGTGCCCGCAGCGCCCGCGCCGCGCTGCCGAACGATGGTACAGTTGGTCCTGCACAGGACGATGCGCAATGGAACATGACGCAGCCGCCCGGGCGAACGGCAACGAGGAGCTGACCCCTGCCGTCGTGGCGCGGCTGCCGCTGCCGGGCTTTACCCAGCCGGTGCAGCACCGCTTCTCGCCCGACGGCCGGCTCGTCACCTTTCTCTTCAGCGAAGACGGCTCGCTCAGCCGCCAGCTCTGGGCCTTTGGTCCGGAAACGGGCGAGCGCGAGCTGCTGGTGCGCCCGCCCGGCGAGGGCGAGACCGACGCCAACCTCTCGCGCGAGGAGCAACTGCGCCGCGAGCGCCAGCGCCAGCGCGGCTTCGGCGTCACCAGCTACGCCTGGGCGAAGCGCGGCGCCACGCTGCTTGTGCCCGTGCGCGGCGCTCTCTACGTGCAGCACGGCGCCGGCGGCTCCCTGCGCCGCGTCACGGACGAGGAGCCGCCCTGCATCGACCCGCAGCTCAACGAGGACGGCGCCGCCGTGGCCTTTGTGCGCGCCGGCGAGCTGTATTGCCTGGACCTGACGCGCGACGACGCCGTGCCCGTGCGCCTCACGTTCGACGCCGCGCCCGTGCAGAACGGCGAGCAGCTCGTGACCAACGGTCTGGCCGAGTTCGTGGCGCAGGAGGAGATGGACCGCGCCACCGGCTTCTGGTGGTCGCCCGACGGCCGCTTCATCGCCTTCGAGCAGGCCGACAGCAGCCCCGTGCCGCCCTACACGATCGCGCACCAGGGCGAGGCGCGGTACGACACCGAAGTCCATCGCTACCCCTTCGCCGGCGGGCCGAACGTGCGCGTGCGGCTCGGCGTGGTGCGGGCCGCGGGCGGCGCCGTGCGCTGGCTGCCGCTGCCCGGCGTCACGGACGGCGATGGCTATCTTGCCCGCGTGAACTGGGCGCCGGACGGCACGCTGCTGGCGCAGGTGATCACGCGCGACCAACGGCGGCTGGAGCTGCGCCGCATCGATGCTTGGGCGGGAACGACGACGACGCTGATCGCGGAGGAGGCGAAGGACTGGCTCAACCTCAGCCACGACCTGCGCTGCGTCTCGCGCGCCGGCGGCCCACCCGACGATTTCGAAATCCTCTGGTCGAGCGAGCGCGACGGCTTCCGCCAACTGTTTCTGTACGGACGCGACGGTGCGCTACTCCGCCGGCTCACGAGCGGCGATTGGCCGGTGGACGGCGTGATCGCCGTGGACGAAGCGCGCCGCCTCGTGTACTTCGCCGGCAGCGAGTCGCCGCTGGAGCAGCACATCTGGCGCGTGAGCCTCGACGGCGGCGAGCCGCAGCGGCTGACCACGGAGCCGGGCATGCATTTCGCCGCCTTCTCCGACGACTGCACGCGCTGGGTCGAGAGCTTCCAGTCGCTGGAGACGCCGCCGCGCGTCACCCTGCGCGACGCGGACGGCAAGACGCTGTGCGAGATCTTCGCCGGCGACGCGGGCGAGGCGAAGCGGCTGGGGCTGCGGCCGCCGGCGCTGGTCTCCTTCCCCTCGCGCGACGGCGTGACGCTGTACGGCGCGATCTACCACCCGCCGAACCTCGAACCGGGCAAGCGATACCCGGTAATCGTCGAGGTCTACGGCGGGCCGCACGTGCAGATGGTCTACAACGGCTGGGGCAACACCGTGGACCTGCGCGCCCAGTATTTGGCGCGGCAGGGCTACATCGTCTTCAAGTGCGACAACCGCGGCAGCGCCCGCCGCGGCCACGCCTTCGAGGCGGCAATCTTCAAGCAGATGGGCAGCGTCGAGGTGCAGGACCAGGTGGACGGCGTGCGCTTCCTCGCCTCGCTGTCCGAAGCCGACACGACGCGCACCGGCGTCTACGGCTGGAGCTACGGCGGCTACATGACGCTGATGTGCCTGCTGAAGGCGCCCGACATCTTCAAGGCCGGCGTCTCCGGCGCACCGTGCGTCGACTGGGACGGCTACGACACGTTCTACACCGAGCGCTACATGCAGACGCCGCAGGCCAATCCGGACGGCTACCGCGAGGCCAGCGCCCTCACGCACGCGGCGAAGCTGCACGCCCCGCTGCTGCTGCTGCACGGCATGCTGGACGAAAACGTCCACTTCCGCCACACGGCGCGGCTGATCACGGCGCTGAACGACGCGGACAAGCCCTACGAGCTGGCCGTCTATCCCAACGAGCGCCACGGTCCGCGCAGCCCCGCGCAGCGCGCCGCGCTCGAACGGCGGCTGGCCGAGTTCTTCCAGGCGCACCTGTGAGCAGCCCAGAACCTTCGCCCGCGATCGGCGCCACGCCCCGCGCCCGCGTCTTCATCGACGTGGACGACACGCTGCTCACCTGGAACTGGCGGCTGCGCCCCTTCGCGCGCGAGGTGCTGGCGGAACTCGGCACGGCGGGCTTCGCCGTCTATCTCTGGTCGGGCCGCGGCAAGCGCTGGGATGTCGTGAACACGTTCGGCCTGGCCGCGCACGTGCGCGACTGCTTCGAGAAGCCGCTCTTCCACCACCGCGAGCGGCTGGCCGAGCTGGGCGTGCCCTTCGCGCCCGACTACGTCGTGGACGACCACGCGGAAGTCGTCGCGGCGTTCGGCGGTCTTTGCGTGCGCCCGCCGCACGAACCGCTGGAGCAAGACCGCGAGCTGCTGCGCGTGCTGGACGATCTGCGCGGCCGCTCTGGCTGAGGCAGATTGGCGGAGCCTTGTGGCCTATGCGGCCACGGCCGCACAGATGGCGTAGGCGGTCAGTTGCGTCGTCACGTGCACGTCCGCGTGCCACTGCGCCGTCCAGCCGCTCGCATCGCTCGTGGGGAACGAAGCGAAGAGCTGCGCGTTGCCGTTGCTGGAGGCGCCGCCGCCGCCGAGCACGCGCTCGCCCGCCGGGCAGCTCGCCGTCACGATCGCGTTGCCGCTGCCCACGGCGGTCGAGCTGGCGGTCACGACCTGGTAGCCGCTCACGCCGCTCGGCCCCTGCGGCCCGGCCGGTCCCTGCTGGTTCCAGTCGAGCTCGTTTGACCCGCCCGGACACTGGCCCGCATCGGCGGCCACGGAGAGAACGCCGCCGCCGCCGACACAGCCGTGAATCACGCCGCCGGCCGTCTGCGCCCGCACCAGCGCCAGCGAGCCGGCGCCCAGCACGCCGATCAGCAGCCCCGCGATACCCCAAACGATCCGATTCCTGTTCAGGTGATGCATGGCCGTGCCCCCGTCTTCAACCCGCCTGCTCGTCGTACCCGTTTCCCTCACAAGTACGATCCAGTGCGGTCGAGAGATGGCCGGCCATGCCCTGAGCAGGGCGCTGATCGCCGCGCCCGCTCCGCAAAGACGACACTCACTCACGCCGCCGTTGCAAGGCGCCGGGCGGCGTCTACAGATATGCCGGCGCCGCTTCGCCGCCGCGCGCGTTTTCCGCGGCGGTCAGCAGGCGGGCGAGGCGGCGGTAGACGGAGGCGTTGACGGCGAGGCCGCTGTGGCTGCCGCGCACCGTGAGGTTTTCGGCGTGCGGGTCGCGAGCCACGGCGGCCGGGGCGCGCACAATGCGGTCGTCGGCGCTGGCGATGGCGGCGATGCGGATCGTCTCTGGCAATGGGTGGCTGCCGGCGATCGGTGCGCCGAGCGTGATCACCTGGCGTACGGCCTCGGGATGGCGGCGGGCGATGGCGCGGGCCTGGGCGCCGCCGATGCTGTGGCCGACGATGCTGACGCGCCGGCCCGTGCGGCGGTATTCGGCCTCGACCTTCTCGCCCAGATCGGCGATCAACCGCTCGGAGAGGCCGGGGTTGCGCGCGATGCCGGAGCGCAGCGTGCTGTAGCCCAGCCGCCGCAGCCAGCCGCGCAACGGCCGCAGGTAGGCGTCGCCGGCGCCGAGGCCGGGCAGCACCAGCACGGTATGGCCGTCGCCCCGCGGCACGCCCCAGCCCCAGAAGACCGGGGCGCGCAACAACTGCGCGAGCTCGAGGGCCGGCTGCAGCGGGCCGGCCGGATAGGCGCCAGGGGCGCCGGGGAACGCTCCAGGTCGAGCCGCCGCCGTCCAGATCATCGGGCACCTCCTCGTCTTCGGCTTTCGCGGCCAGAGCAGCCGTGATGTGTGCAGGATGCGCGGGCCGCGTGGCGTGCTTCGTCCGCCCTGTGGGCGGAACTTGCCCGGCCAGATGGGCAGTAGCCACTCCGGCAGGACGGCGCGGAGGCGCGGGCGTCAACCCGCCAGCGCCGCGCGCACCGCGGCAACGATCCTCTCCGTGGACGCGAGCCGCGGGCTGCCGGCGGCGATCTCGCCATCGACGATCGTGGCGCCCCACGCGCGCAGCAGTTCGAGCGAAAGCCGCGTGCGCGGGTGCGCCCAGAGACCGGCATTCATCGCAGGCGCGACCAGCACACCCCAGCCGGCGCCGATCGCATCGGCCGCGATCGAGAGCGCGAGGTTGTCGGCGATGCCCGCGGCGAGCTTGTTCAGCGAGTTGAAGCCGCAGGGCGCCACGATCACCAGCCCCGGCGCCGCGGGCATGCCCAGCTTCTCATCAAAGTAACTCTCAACCACGCCATGGCCGCCGGGCAGCGGCGCCAGCGCCTGGTGCAGCTCGTGCAGCGAGAGCACCGCCGCGGCGTTCGGCGTGGGCACGACGAGCAGCCGCGGCCCCAGAGCGGCCCGCGCAACCGCGATCTCCGGCGCCCGCCGCGCCGTGCCCGCGCCCGTCACGATCAGATAGATCCGCTCGTGCATCGCCTTGCCCTGCCGCGCCCCGGCAGCTTCACGGGGCGCGTCTGCATGGCCGCGGCGCCTCCAGGTCGGGATCTATCTGGACGCGCCCAGGTACGCCTCGGTCAGCCAGCCACGCACCTCGTCGTCCACATCCTCCGTATCGTGCAAGTCGATGAAGTGCGCCACGCCCCGCGCTCCTGCCCGCACGTGCCGTCGCACCCGCGGATGGTCCAGCATGCGGCCGAGCAGCAGCGACAGCGCCAGCCGGTCGCGCCGCGGCCGCAGCTCGGCGAAGGTGCGCGAGGCCTTGATCAGGATGCCGACCGAGACGGCCTCGATCTCCACACCGTCCAGCTCGCGTACGTGTGCCGCGACCGCATCGAATACCCGGCGCTGCGCCGGCGGCCGCCCGGCGAAGTAGGCATCCAGCGAGAGCGCCGGCGCACAGGTGTGGGGCCGGTTCGCCCGCCCGAACGAGCGCCCGCAGCGCGGACAGATCCAGCGCGTGCCGTTCATCGCCGCCTCTACCAATCGCCTGCCGGCACGATGGTACGCTGTCGGGGCGTGCCCGGGCCGGAACGCGCCCGTGCGCCCCGCCTGGTCTGGCCGCGCATTCGTCGTAGAGGTACACGATCGCTATGGGCGAAGCGGCGGAGGTCCCGATCGTCGTCGTGCTTGCCGGCCCGAACGGTGCGGGCAAGACCACGACCTCGCGCAGCGTGCTGCAAGGGGCGCTGGGAGTGCAGGAGTTCGTCAACGCGGACACGATCGCCGTGGGCCTCTCCGCCTTCAATCCGGAGCAGGCGGCGATGGCGGCGGGCCGCATCATGCTGGCGCGGCTGCAAGCGCTCGCCGAACAGCGGGCGAGCTTCGCCTTCGAAACCACGCTCGCCAGCCGCAGCTTCGCCCCGTGGCTGCGGCAGCGACGCGCCGAGGGCTACCGCTTTCACCTGATCTTCTTGTCGCTGCCCAGCGCGGAGCTGGCGATCGCCCGCGTGCAGGAGCGGGTGCGGCGCGGCGGTCACCACGTGCCCGAGGAGGTAGTGCGCCGCCGCTACGCCGGCGGCCTGCGCAACTTCTTTACGCTCTACCTGCCGATCGCCGACGGCTGGCGGTTGTACGATAATACGGACAGGCAACGGCGCCGGCTGATTGCCCGGCGCAGAGTGGGCGAAACCAGCGAGGCGATCCTCGATCCGGCGAGCTGGAACCGCTTACGGGAGCAGAGTCGATGACGACCGAAACGAATCCGGCAGCAGCGGCGAAGGATCCATCGGCGCGGTTCAACGATGACGCCCGTATCCTCAAAGCAATGGACGAGGCCGTGCGCGCGGCGATCCTCGACCACAAGCGCGCCGGCAACCCGATCGCCGTCTGGCGCGACGGCCAGGTCGTCTGGATCGCCCCGGAAGACATCCCCGAGGACGACGAGCCCGACGCGTAGACGATCGAGTGCCGGGCGGCTCTCGAGCCGCCGATCTTCCTCTGTCCCCTGCGCGCCTGCCTGCACCGCGCGGAGAACGTCTCCGGAGGCCGCACGCGCCGCGTCTGCGGCCTCTCCGGCGCCTGTGCGGAGCGGCGCGGATGCGGGCGGCGTGACGAAGATCCGCGTTCACACGGCCTGATGGCTTCGATACGCAGCTTCTATGCCTGATCAACCTGCGCGCTCTACGATACCTTGTCTCATCTGCCTTTACATGGAGTAACAGTGCAGTAACACCCGTATCGACAGTTCGTAGTATTTCTTGTAACTGGTCTATAGCTATGGCACGCTGGCCGCGCCGGACGCAGGTTATACTGGATAACCGCGCAAAAGTTGATCCGGTTGAGGAGACGGTTGTCGTGCGCAAATGGACCGTGGTTGGAATGCTTGCCGCTGCCATCGGCCTGATGGCGATCGCCGTGCCCCATGCGCGGGCAGACGGCTCGCCTGCCGGCGAGGGCGCCAACGCTTGCTACCAGCTGTACGCAGGCGGCCAGCTTGCCGGCGCGACGCCGCTCGTCGTCAATGCGAAGTACAACGTGGGGAACCCGGCGTCCGTGCTGGTTGCCGGTGACTGCTCCGGTGGGGCGATCTCCTTCGTCGACGACGGTTTGACGGTTACGCTCAGCAACCCCACGGGCGGCGGCGGCAGCCTCCACCAGAACTTCTTCAACTTTTGCGGCGGCTCGAACAACGGCGGCCCGGCGCTCGACGTGACGGCGCTGTTCAAGCCCGGCACGAACAGCTTCTCGCTCACCCTCACCAACGAGTGCGGCGGCACCGTGTTCGCCCCAGCGCTCTTCCTCGTCGTCAGGCAGCACTGACGTACCGAGTCAGAAGACGCGCCCTCGCCAGCCTTCCGGCCGCTTCAGATCAGTGGCCGGAAGGCTGGCGGCGCGCCGGCGGCCGATCAACGATTTGCCTCCAGCCCGCGGCCTTCACCCGCTGCCTCGGCGGCAGCATAATTTGTCGCATGCGTTCATCGCGGGATCGCCAGGCTCGCCGGCATCTGGGTCGCGCTCATTGCCGGCGGGAACCGCTCCCCTGCCCGGCGCTAAACGACGCGGCGGCAGTTCTTTGCCTGCTTGTCTTGTGCCCGGCGCGTGAAGGGTGAGGCCGGTGAGCGATGCGGGCACGGCCGCCATCGCCGCGAAGCTGCGGCGTGTGCTGGGCGTCGCCGCGGTGCGCTGGGAGTCGCTGGCGCATCGCGGCTACACGAACAACGGCCGCTGGCTCGTCGCCCTGGCCGACGGCCGCACGGTGTTTGTGAAGGCGGCCGTAGACGGGCAGACGGCCGGCTGGCTGCGTGCCGAGCAGCGGATCTACGCGGCGCTGCGGGAGCCGTTTCTGCCGCGGATGTTGGGCTGGGACGATGACGGCGCCCTGCCCGTGCTCGTGCTGGAGGATCTCTCGTCCGCCGCCTGGCCGCCGCCCTGGACGCCGGCGGCGATCGGCGCCGTGCGAGAGTTGCTGCGTACCGTGGCCGGCACGCGGCCGCCGCCGGGTATTCGGCAACTCGCGGACCAGCGGGAAGCGCTCGCGGGCTGGGGACTTGTCGAGCGCGACCCTGAGCCGCTGCTGCGCCTCGGTCTCTGCTCGCCGGCCTGGCTGGACCGCTGCCTGCCCAGCCTGCGGACCGCGGCCGACGCCGCGCCTCTGGCCGGCGAGGCGCTGGTGCACGGCGATGTGCGCAGCGACAACCTCTGCCTCCGCGACGGCCGGGCGTTGCTGGTCGACTGGAACCAGGCCGTCGCCGGCAATGCGCTCTTCGACAAGATCAGCTGGCTGCCGAGCCTGCACGCCGAAGGCGGCCCGCTGCCAGAAGAGCTCGGTCTGCAGCAGGCGCCGGGCGCGCCCGAGCTGATCGCCCTGATCGCCGGCTACTTCGCCGCGCGCGCCGGGCTGCCGCCCATTCCGCACGCGCCGCGGGTGCGCGACGTGCAGCGAGAACAGCTCAAGGTGGCGCTGCCGTGGGCGGCGCGCACGCTCGGGCTGCCTCCGCCCACGACTTGATCTTGATATAGTAGTAGGTGAGGAGCGCCTGATGCCGAAAGCAGGTCAGCGCGCGAAGGCGTCGAAGCCGTCGGAGATCGATCCTGCGTTCGCGCCCGTGATCGATGCCTTCGCCGGCGACGGGCAGGTGCTGCTCGGCAAGATCTTCGTCTCCACCGGCCTGCAGGTGAACGGCAGGTTCTTCGCCTTCGTCCGCAAGGGCGCCATGGTGGTGAAGCTGCCGCGCGAGCGGGTGCGGGCGCTGATCGAGAGCGGCGCCGGCGAGCCGTTTGATCGCGGCAAGGGCACGCCGCTCCCGGAGTGGGCCGTCATCCCGCCCGGCCGCGCCGACTGGGTCGCAATCGCGCGGGAAGCGCGGCGCTTCGTCGGCGGAGAGGGTTAGCGGCGCGGACCTGTGCCGTCCGCCGCGCGTCCCAATCAACCCATGCCTCGCACCTGCCTGTCGCTCAGTCGAAGTCCCAGGTGATTTCGGTTTCGCCGAAGCGCACACGGTCGCCGTTCCTGACGCCGGCGCGACGCAGCGCCGCGGCCACACCGAAGCGCGTCAGCCGGCGGAAGAACTCGGCGCGCGCCTCGTCCTCGGAAAGGTTCAGCATCTCCGCCATCGCCGCCAGCCGCCGGCCCTCTACCGAGTAGCGCCCCGGCTGCAGCCGCTGCACCGTGTAGCGCCGTTCCGGCCGCGGCCGCAGCACCGGCAGCGCCTCCTCGTCCTCTCCGCCCTCCAGTTCTCCGCCATCGCGGCCGGCCGCATGGGCGAAAGGCAACGCCGCGGACGCGGGCCGCACCACGTCGTCCTCGTCGTCCGGGTTGGCGGGCGCGACCACGCCGCCCTCGGCCCAGCCGCTCTCGTCGCGCCGTCCGCGCACCTGCTCCAGCCGCTCGGCCACCCGCCGCAGCAGCTCCGGCAGGTGCTCCCGCGTGGCGACGGAGATCGCGATCGGCTCGATGCCCCGCGCCTGCAGCGCCGCCTCAAGCGCGGGCAGGTGCTCCCGCGCCGCTGCCAGGTCGATCTTGTTGAGCGCCACGATCTGCGGCCGCTCGGCCAGCGCCGGGTCGTACAGCGCCAGCTCCTCACTAATCATGGCGAACTCGCGCAGCGCGTCCTCGTGCGAGGCGTCGAGCAGATGCACGAGCAGGCGCGTGCGCTCCACGTGGCGCAGGAACTCGTGGCCGAGGCCGGCGCCGGCGTGCGCGCCCTCGATCAAGCCGGGCAAGTCCACCATCACGAACGAGGTGTAGCCCAGGTCCACCACGCCCAGCACGGGCTCCAGCGTGGTGAAGGGATACTCCGCGACTTTCGGCCGTGCGGCGGAGACGGCGGCGATCAGCGAGGACTTGCCCACGCTGGGCACGCCGACGATGCCCACGTCGGCCAAAAGCTTCAGCTCGAGCACGATCTCGGCGCGCTGGCCGCGCTGCCCGCGCTCGGCGATACGCGGCGCTTGATTGGTGGAACTGGCGAAGCGCGCGTTGCCCTTGCCGCCCAGCCCGCCGTAGGCCGCCACACAGCGGGCGCCGGCGTGGTCCAGGTCGGCGATCGTCTCCAGCAAGCCGTCGGGCAGGCGGCGCTGCACGATCGTGCCGGGCGGCACGCGCAGCAACTCGTCGCTGCCGCTCTTGCCGTGCATCGCCTTGCCGCCGCCGCGGCCGCCGTCCTCGGCGCGGTAGACACGGCGGAAGCGGATGTGCTGCAGGGTACTGAGGTTTTCGACGGCCACGATGTGCACGCTGCCGCCCTGACCGCCGTCACCGCCGTCCGGCCCGCCCTGCGGCGCGAACTTCTCCCGCCGAAACGAGACGGCGCCGGCGCCGCCATCGCCGGCCTGCGCGGTGAACTCCGCCCGGTCGATCACAGGGAACAGGGAATTTTCACAACCGCGCAACGCGCGGTTCTTAGAACAAACAGGGAATCGAGGGGGAACGGCTCGGCGCGCATGGGGTGCTCTCCAACGAGTACTTGCATGTAGTATCGCGGGCGGCGGACGCGGCGGCAAAGACGACGCGGGCTGGGTACGCGTGCTGCTCATTGAGGCGTGCGATGTGGGAAACGTGAAGAGCCTTAAGTCAGCCATCCAGATGGCATTCTGATCGGTCGTCGTAGTAAGGGTGTGGAGAGCGGGGAAAAGGCCGGATCGCCGCACGATTCCCGCGTCCGCCGCGGGGGAGAGGCGCGCGGCGGGCGTGGACGGTTGGGGATGCCCGGCCGCGCTACGCCGAGGGCGGCGCCGGCCTCTCCCCCGCGGCGCCCGACTTTCCACAGGACAGTGGACAAGTTATCCCCAGCGCGGGCCAGTTATCCACACGATCCGGGGTAGTTATCCACAGGCCCGGTGGATGCGGCCCGTGGCGCCGCGTTCGATGCGTGGACCATGCCCCGCGCGGGGCGGAGAATGGATGCGGCAGCTGCCGCCGTCTACGGCAGCGCGCGCAAGCGATGCTCTCTCTCTCGATGACCGATGAACACAAAGGACGTGCCCGCATGCGTGCCATCCTCAGCGTCTACGACAAGGCCGGCATTGCCGAGTTTGCCGGCGGGCTGACGCGGCTCGGCTGGGAGCTGTTCAGCACCGGCAACACGAAGACGGCGATCGACGCCGCCGGCGTGCCCGTGCGCAGCATCTCCGACCTTACCGGCTTCCCCGAGATCTTGGACGGCCGCGTGAAGACGCTGCATCCGGCGGTGCACGCCGGCCTGCTCGCCCGCCGCGACCTGCCGGCGCATGTGCGCGAGCTGGAGTCGGCCGGGCTCGGCACGATCGACCTGGTCTGCAATAACCTCTATCCCTTTGTGCGCACGGTGCGCGGCGGCGCCGACCTGGAGACGGCGCTGGAGAATATCGACATCGGCGGGCCGGCGATGCTGCGCGCCGCGGCCAAGAATTTTCCCCATGTGCTCGTGATCGTCGATCCCGCCGACTACGCGCCGCTGCTGAAGGCGCTGGCCGCCGGCGGCCCGGACACGGCCGAGCGGCGCCGGCTGGCGCAGAAGGCGTTTCAGCATGTCGCCAGCTACGACACCGCCGTAGCCGAGTACCTGCGCGGGCCGGAGGAGCCTTTCCCCGAGCACCTGACCATGGCCTACGAGAAGCGCTTCGACCTGCGCTACGGCGAGAATCCGCACCAGCAGGCGGCCTTCTACGCCGAGCAGTCGGTGTTCGCGCCAGGCGTGGCCGGCGTCGCCGGGGCGCGGCAGCTCCACGGCAAGGAGCTCTCCTTTAACAACATCCTGGACGCCGACGCGGCCTGGAACGCGGCCTGCGCCTTTCCCGAGCAGACCGTGGCGATCATCAAGCACACCAACCCCTGCGGCCTCGCCTCGCACGACGACCAGGCGGAGGCCTACCGCCGGGCGCTGGCGGGCGACCCGGTCTCGGCCTACGGCGGCATCGCCGCCGTCAACCGCCCGCTCGACGCGGCCACGGCGGAGGCGATGAAGGGCGTCTTCTACGAGATCGTGATCGCGCCGTCGTTCTCCGACGCGGCGCTGACCGTGCTCCAGAAGCGGCGCGACCTGCGCATCCTGGCGATGGGCGACGCCGCGAACGGCGGCCACGGACTGGACTACCGCCGCGTCTCCGGCGGCCTGCTCGTGCAGACGCCGGACGCCTATCCCGAAGACCAGCTCGCCTTCACCCAGCAGAGCGAGCGGGCGCCGACGCCGGCCGAGCTGGACGATCTGCGCTTCGCCTGGCGGGCGGTGCAGCAGATCAAGTCCAACGCGATCGTGCTGGTGAAGGACCGGCAGATCGTGGGCATGGGCGCGGGCCAGCCGAACCGGGTGGTGAGCGTGTACCTGGCGGTGCGGGCGGCGGGCGAGCGGGCGGCCGGCTCGGTGCTGGCCAGCGACGCCTACTTCCCCTTCCCTGACGGCCCGCAACTGGCCGCCGACGCCGGCGTGACGGCGATCGTGCAGCCGGGCGGCTCGGTCCGCGACGCGGAGACGGTGGCCGTCTGCGACCAGGCGGGGATGGCGCTGGTGCACACCGGCGTGCGGCACTTCCGCCACTGAGGCCGCGGCGCGGGCAAGTTCAGGCGTCCGCGGCGGCGGGCCGCGCGAAGCGCCTGAGCTTGTCCGGGTTGCGCATGCCGTAGAGGGCGCGGATGCCCTGCTCGTCGCCGTCCAGCAGCAGCACGAAGAAGGGCGTGCCGTCCGCCTCGCGCGTCACGATCGCCGGCTGGCCGTTCGCCTGCTCGATCGTGATGTTCAGCCCCGGCGGCGCCCGGCGCACGATGCTCTCGGTGAAGCGGATCACCGGCTCCGGCCCGTACAGCGGGCGCGTGGCCGCGGTGACCTGGCCGCCGCCGTCCGTCCAGGCGGTGACGTCGGACGCCAGCAGCCGGGTGAGCTGCTGCACGTCGCCGCCGGCGGCCGCCTGCAGGAAGGCCACGGTCAGCCGCTCCAGCGCCGCCGGCGAGGCGTGGAAGCGTGGCCGGCGCTGCGCCAGCGATGCCTGGGCACGGTGAAACGCCTGGCGGCAGGCATCCTCGCGCCGGCCCGTCATCTGCGCGATCTCGGCGAAGCGGTAGTCGAAGACCTTGTGCAGCACGAGCACCGCCCGTTCCAGCGGCGGCAGGCTCTCCAGCAGCACGAGCATCGCCATGCTCAGCGATTCGCGCTCTTCGAGGCGGCGGCCGGGCACCAGCTCGGGGTCGGCGTCGGCGGTGGGCAGCGGCTCGGGCAGCCAGGGGCCGATGTAGTACTGCTCGCGCCGCGCCCGCGCCGACTTGAGCTGGTCCAGGCAGAGCCGCGTGACGATCGTGGCCAGGTAGGCGCGCGGCGAGCGCAGGGCATCGGACGCGGCAGACGCGCCGGCCGCCGAGGCGCGGAAGCGGAGGTAGGCGTCCTGCACCACGTCCTCCGCCTCCGCCGCGCTGCCGAGCATGCGGTAGGCGATGCCGAACAGCAGGCCCCGCTGCTGCTCGAACGCTTCCGTGACGCGGTCGCCTGCGGTGCTCTCCGCCGTCGCCGCGTTGCTATGGCGTGTCGTCATCTCCGACTCTGCCTCGCTTCAGTCTCCCGCGCCCGCCTGCGGCTGCGCCCGGCCGCTCGCCTCGTGCTCGCTAGTCCGCGGCCGCTTCCCTTGCGGCCAGCTGTACGAGCCCGGCCGGCGCCGCTCCATGCCCAGCGCAACGGTCGTGTAGCGGCAGATGAACTCCTTGAACATGGCCGCCGCCCGGCCCGTGATGATTCTCTCACGCGGCGAGTCGTCGTCGTTCACCATCTGGATCAGGCCGTTCTTGCGGCCCAGGCTGATGCACTGGAACAGGTAGCGGTAGCGGAACGCCGGCGCGGGCTTGCCGGCCAGGCTCGCCAAGATGCTGTCGCCGGCGCAGGCGCCCATCGGCATCGCCGTGGCGCAGGCCATGCGGATCGGCGCCGGGGTCCTCGGCGAAGGCGGCCGCGTCGCCGGCGGCCACGATCCGCGGATGCGAGAGCGAGCGCAGGTCCGCGCCGACGAGGATCTGCCCGTGCTCGTTGACGCGCAGGCCGGCCTGGCGCGCCAGCGCCGGCACGCGGAAGGAACCGGCCCAGAGGCAGAGGTCGAAGGGCAGCGTCTCGCCATCGGCAAGCTCCGCCTCGCCGGCGCTCAGCCGCGCCACGGCTGCGTCCTCGAACAGCGCGATGCCCAGCGTTGCGAAGACGCGGCGCAGGTGGGCGCGGCCCTTCTCGGAGAGCCGTTCGCCCAGCCGTTCGCGCGTCGCCAGCGCGACGTTCAGGCCGGGGAAGGATTCGGCGATCTCCGTCGCGGCCTCGATGCCGGTCAGCCCGCCGCCGCAGACCAGCAGCCTGCCGCCGCGTTCCGCCAGGGAGGGCAGTTCGCCCGCCAGTTGCGCGGCCAGCTCCGGGCTGCCCAGCGCCAGCGCCTGCTCGCGCACGCCGGGCACGCCCTCCGTGTCGATCGTGCTGCCGAGCGTGTAGAGCAACGTGTCGTAGCCCAGCGCGAGCGTGCTGCCGTCCGGGCACGACACGGTCAGCCGGCGCTCGTCTGGCTGCAGGTCGTGCACATAGCCCTGCACAAACTCGACCCCCGTGCCGCGCAGCATCCGCTCGATGCGGCGCGGCTTCACCGTCTGGCCGCTGCCGGCCTGATGCAGGCGGATGCGCTCGACGAAGGTCTCGGCGCCGTTCACCAGCGTGACGCTCGCGCCGAGCCTGCGCGTCCGCTTGCCCAGCCGCAGCGCCGCCGTGATGCCCGCGTAGCCCGCGCCGATGATCACCACGCGCTGTGTGCTTGTCTGCAAAGGCATCGTCGTTCACCTCGACTTCCCGCCGCCCTTGCCGGCGGCGTGCTCAGAGGCGAGACGAGATAGCCCCCGCGTTTTGTGACAGAACGAGCAAACGAATTTTGCCGCTAGCCCGGCAGCACGGCGATCGCCTCGATCTCCAGCAGCAGGTCGGGGTGGGCGAGCGCGGAGACCTCGACCAGCGTGCTGGCCGGATTGGCGTCCTTGAAGTACTCGCGGCGCACGGCGGCGATCCTGGCGCGGTCGGCCATGTTGCGCACGAAGACCGTTACCTTCGCCACGTCGCTGAAGTCCGCGCCGGCGGCGCGCAGGCAGGCGCCGAGGTTTTCCAGCGTCTGCCGCGCCTGCGCCGTCACATCGCCCACGCCGACGACGCGGTCGTCCTTGCCGAAGGCCACCGTGCCGGCGACAAAGACGAGGTTGCCCGCCTTCGTCAGGTGCACGTACGGCCCGCCCGGCGCCGAAAGCTCCGCCGGATCGATGCGCTCGATCGCCATCTTCCTACCCTCCGCGCGCCGCCTTGCCGATGGTTTCAAACCGGCGCTTCGGCTGCAGCTCACGCGAGATGGAGGGCTCGGCCGGTTTCGAAACCATGTATCCGGACGCGGCGTCCGCGTGGTCAGGCTACCACGCGGCACGGCGGGAAGGAGCGGCCGGGACGATATACTGGGCGGCAGGCTCGCTCGTCCCGCCGGCAGAGCGGCCAGAGGAGCAACGCATGACGCTCGCCCAGGCATCGCCCCCGGTTCGTGCGCCCTCGCTGGCCGTGCGCCTCGCGGCGCTGGCCGAGCAGGCGCCACTGGCGCGCACGCTCGCCCGCGCCTTCGACCAGGACCCGATGATCAACTGGCTGCTGCGGCAGGACGCCGGCCGCGCCCGCGCCTTCCGCCGCTTCTTCAACATCGCCATCGGGCGCATGGCGCAGCCGCACAACCTCGTGTTCACTACCGCCAGCCTGGACGGCGCTGCGCTCTGGCTGCCGCCGGGCAAGTGGCGGATGGGGCTCTGGCGGCAACTGCAACTGCTGCCGGCAATGGCGAGCAGCGTCGGCTACCGGCGCGTGCCCGGCGTAATGGCCGGCATCAGCGCCTTCGACCAGCAGCACCCGCGCGAGGCGCACTACTATCTCTTCCTGCTGGGCGTCGAGCCGGCCTGCCAGGGAAAGGGCGTGGGCAGCGCCCTGCTGGGGCCGGTGCTGGCGCGCTGCGACGCGGAGGGGATGCCCGCCTATTTGGAGACGGCGAACCCGCGCAACCTGCCGCTCTACGAGCGCCACGGCTTCCGCGTGCAGCGCGAGTTCACGGTGCCGCGCGGCGGCCCGCTCAACTGGCTGATGTGGCGGGAGGCGAGGGTTTAGGGTCTGGGGTTTAGGGCTTAGGGATAGGAACAGGGACCAGAGGGCGCAGGGGCGCGCTGCGTGCGCCCTGCGCGCCGCCGGGTGCGACTCGCAGCACGCCAGGCGGGGCGGCGCAGCTTATTGCTCGGGGCCCTGGGTGGGGTCGTTGACATACTCGGCCAGGCGCAGCGAGCGCAGCATCTCGCGCCAGATGGGCAGGAAGCGGCCGGTGTCCTCCGGCCAGTAGACGAAGGTCATCAGCGCCTGTACGTTGCGCCGGCGCACCAGGCAGGTGTGGGAGCGCGCCTCGCGGTGCTCCACCGGCTCGACCCAGCGCATCTCTCGCCAGGCCAGCTGCAGGTTGTGACGCACCTCGTACATGGTCTGGCCGCGGCTGATGATCTCGTACTCGTCCGGCCCGCTCATCGCGTGGTCCAGCACCTCCGGCAACGCGCCCGGCGGCCAGGGGATCTCCGGCGGCAGTTGCATCGTCGTGACCTGGAGCTTGCACCTGTCCTTCGGCTCCGGCCGGTCGGTGAGCGTGATCGTGGGCCAGCCGGTATGCTCGTCGGTCTCCATCGCCATCTGCCAGTCCTGGGGGAAGTCCAGCCGCAGCGCCCCGCGGCCGACCACGACGATCTTCCAGCCCGGCTTCGCCTTCCAGCCGTGCCCCTTGCGCAGCCGGAGCTCCTGCTTCTCCCACTCCGCCATCGTGCCGGCCCTCCTGCGCTTCGTGCGGGTCCTTTCCACAGGATACCGCGCTGCGCCGGGCGTACGACCGAGGAGCGAGGAGACAGGCAATAGCAATCAGGAAATAGATAATAGGAGCGAGGAGCGAGTCGGCATCCCTATTTCCTATTTCCTTGTTCCTATTTTCTCGTTCCTCCAGTACCCTCACCCCATGCTCACCCTGTACCTGATCCGCCACGGCCAGACCTATTGCAGCCGCGAGAACCGCTTCTGCGGCAGCGTGGATGTGCCGCTGAACGAGCACGGCCTGGCGATGGCCCAGGCGCTGGCCGACGCCTTCGCCGGCGAGCACTGGCAGGCGATCTACGCCAGCCCGCTGCAGCGCGCCCGCCAAACCGCGGAGCCGCTGGCCAAGCGCCTGGGCATGACCGTGCAGATCGAGCCGGGTCTGCGCGAGATCGCCTACGGCGCCTGGGACGGGCATCTCGAAGCGGAGATCGAGCAGTTGCACCCGCGGGAGTTCGCCGCCTGGTCCGAGGATCCCGGCCGCGTCGCCCCGCCGGGCGGCGAGACGGCGCCGCAGATCGCGGAGCGGGCGTTGGCCGCGCTGGACGACATCCGCGCCCGCCACGCGGACGGGCAGGTGCTGGCCGTGGCGCACAAGGCGACGATCCGCATTCTCGTCTGCGCCCTGCTGGGCATCGACGTGGGCCTGTTCCGCAAGCGCATCGCGCAGGAGGTCGGCGCGGCCACGGTCTTCGAGTTTAAGAGCAGCGGCCCGCTGCTGAAGACGCTGAACGACCTCTCGCACCTGCCCCCCGAGCTGCGCCACGCCGAGGGCACGTGAGCGGCTGGCCCCCATCCCCCGACCCCTTCCCCCAATACTAGGGGAAGGGGAGATCTGGGGACGGAGTATCGAGGCCGAAGGCGGGGCGCTGTGCCTGTGCGCTGCACCTCGCTCCCCTCTCGGTGGACACGGTGGACACGGTGGACACGGTGGAATAGAGAGGGGAGTGGGGCAGGGGACAGGGCTACGCCAGCGCCGCGCGCACGCGGTCGAGCGTCGCCGCGAGCTGATCGCGCTCGCTGCTGAGCGCGGTGAGCTGGATCTGGAGCGCGGCGCAGGGGTCGGGCGGCGGCGCCACGTCCAGCGCGGCGAAGGCGGCGAGCGCGGCGGCATCCATGCTGCCCAGCCGCCAGCCGCAGACGCCGCCGCAGCCCAGCGCCCGCGCCGCCGGCCAGAGGTCCGCGAAGCCCGCCGCGCCGTCGCCGGGCAGCACCGGCACGACCGGCGCACCGAGCCGCGCGCAGGCGGCGATCTGCGCCAGGCAAGCCTCCGGCGCCGTGCCGAAGTCGGTCCAGTAGGTCTGCGGCAGGATGCCCGCCGTCTGCCCCGCCCAGCTCGCCGCGTCCAATGCCGCCAGCGCCCGCGGGCGCGGATCGAGGCTCACATACAGGTCGCGCACGCCGCCGGCGCGCAGGCCGGCAAGGTAGACCGGCACGCCGTCGGCCGCGTCGGTCCAGAAGCCGGCGTACGGTTCGAGATCCACGACCAGCACCTCGCCCAGCGCCGCTTGCGCCGCCGCGTCGGCCCGGCTATGCGGCACCACCCAGGGCACGACCGTGCAGCCCTGCGCCGCACCCATCTGTTGCAGGCCGCGCAGCGCCTTCGGACCGTAGATCGCGGCGGGCGCGTTGTCGAAGTCGCTCATCCACTGCTGGCCGTCCATCGCCTTCACCAGCAGCACGCCCGCCCCAGCCAGCGACTGCGCGGTGCGCAGCGCATCGGCCCAGGTGCGCTTGGCCTGCGCCGAGAACATCCACAAAAAGATGGCCCTGCGGTTGTCGAAGATCGTGGGCATGGCGCTGCCCTCCCTGTGTGGAGGAAGGAAATGGAATGCACGAAATAGAAAATAGCTGGGAGCGCCCCACGCTATGTTCTATTTCCTCGTTCCTGTTTCCTGCCTCCTACGGTTTGACCCGGTCGACGGAGGGGTTAGGTGTTGGGCTTCAGGGGTTGGGGATCCAATCCCTGGGCCCTGACCCCTACAGCACCGCGGTAATCAGCGCATCGGTGGGGTCGGCGTTGTTCCAGAGCTGCACGCCGGCCAGCGTGGCCGCGCCGGCGACGGCGCTGCTGATCATCGGGCTGACGGGGATGGCGATCGCCGGGCTGTCCGGCGTGTCGCCGAAGCGCACCACGGCGGTGTTCGTGCTGCTGTTGTAGGAGACGATCGTGCCGCGCCGCGCGAGGCCCTGGTGCTGCGTGCTGGGCGCGTGCTGCTTGCCGTCCGCTCGCGGGTGGTGGCCCAGCGGATAGCTGCTGCCGTAGGCGAAGCCGAGCACCGGCCCGGTCACGGCGCTGGTCAGCACGCCGTTCATCTCCCAGGCGAGCTGCTGCAGCTCCGGTGGCAGGCCGCCTTCGCCGCGGGGCCGGTGGAGCGCCTGCGCGTGGCCGCCGCCGTGCGCCGGCGTGCGCTGAGCGCTGTGCCCGCCGTCGTTGCGGCTGGTGCGCGGCCGGCGCGGTCCTCTGCTATGCCGGCTGCCGCGTTCGGGGAGGGAGGCTGCCTCTGACGGGCGGCGCGTTCGGCGTGGGCGGCTCACCGGCGCGTAGGGGCCGTGCGGACCGCTGAGGCGGCGGCGCAGCCCGCCCGAGGCGCCCTCGCTCGTCGGATAGTCGTTCGGGTCGTACGGGGGTACGGGGTCGTTCATCGTCGCTCTCCTGGGGCGAGAGGTGACAGATGGTCTGGGCCGGTCCCACTGTCACCTGTCACCTGTCACTTACGGGTTCATCAGCCCGACCGACTGCGTGTAGACGCCGCCCTCGCGCAGCGTGTCGAACAGCGTGCGCAGCTCGCGTACGCGCAGCGTCGCGCCGCTCATACCGCTGAAGCCCTCCGTGATCCCGATCGCGTCCCACGGCTCCAGCCCCACGTTCGGCGCCGCGGCGATCTCTCCCGCGTCGGTGATCAGCTGCGCCTTGCGCAGCGGCACGGCCGCCCGCGCCGCCGCGTTTGCCGTCGAGACCTGCATATCGTGCAGCGCAAACGGGTAGTCCGCGATCCGCTGCGCGTCGCTCGCGTCCAGCGCCTCGCCGATCAACGTGGGCGTGGTGGCCGTGCCCGTGTTCTTGCCGTAGAGCAGGACGTGGTTCAGCCCCTGCGCGTAGCAGGAGCGGCGCGCCGTCAGCACCGCGTGGCCGCCGGGCGCGTACGTGTAGACGGGCGGGTCGGTGCTCTGCGGCAGGCGCAGCACGGCGCCGGCCGCCGTGAAGAGCAGCACTTCGGGGATTTGGTCCAGCAGCTCGTGCACGGCCTGGGCGCCGCTGCTTGCCGGGTGAACGGCGAAGGCGGGACTGCTCTGCAAGAGCACCGAGGGCGAGGCGGGCGGCGTGAAATCGAGTCCGGCCCGCGCCAGGATCCACTGCAGGATCTGTGCGATCGTGCTCTCGCCCGGCAGCCAGGAGTAGAGCCGCCGCGGCCGCCACGCCGCCAGCACCTGCCAGCCGTCGTGCGCCGTGATCTCCGCGTAGCGCGTGCCGCCCGCGCCCGAGGCGGTGACGCGCGACAGCCACAGCGGCATGGAGACGCTGTACTCGGCGCCGGCGCTCGTCACGTAGCCGAAGTCCAGGCTCAGGCGGTCGCCGATGCTGTCCGCGCTCTGCGCCAGCGCCGCAAGCGAGAGGTCGCTGTTGTCCAGCAACACGTCGATGCCGGCGCCGTTCTCGCGCTCCGTGCGCGTGCAGCGCAGCACGCGGGCGGAGAGATCCTGCGTCAGCGGCGCCATGCCGTAATAGATGTTGGCCGGGTTCGCGTAGAAGAGGATGCCGTTCTGCGCGTCCCACGCCGGCTTCAACACCGCGGCGGCGTCCACCGGCAGCGCCTGCGGGTCGCGGGCATAGCCGGCCTTCACGTTCGCCGGCTTCAGCACGCTCTGGGCGAAGTTGCGCTTCGTCGCCAGGCTCATCTGCGGGTTCTGGAAGTCTTCGTAGAACGTGGCGCGGAAGGTGTCGGCCAGGCAGAGGCCGCCGGCGCTCAGGATCGTGCCCGGCGCCGTGCCCGGCCCCGTCACATACGGCTTCGTGATCAGTACCGTCTGATGTACGGAGAAGCTGCCGGCCCCCTGCAACGCGCCGTCGCCGAACAGCAGCGTTACCAGCTCCGACCAGGTGCCCGCCGTGTAGCCGGCGGAAGCGTAGATCGCGAGGTCTCCCGCGCCGCTGGAGACCGTGTAGCAGCAGCCGATGCCCATGGCCGAGTAATGCCCGTCGGCAGGATTGGAGGCCGAGGTGTAGGTCGCATTCGTGGCGCGCACGAACACGGTGATGTACTGCGTGCCCTGCACGGCCACGAAGACACGGCCGTCCGGCGCGAAGCAGCAGGCGACCGCCTGCGCCTGGTAGGCCACGCCGTTGGGCAGGTTGAGCGTTTCCGCCGCGCCGAAGCCGGCATCGCCGCTGCCGGAGAAGCGCAGCGAGAGCGTGCTCGCGCCGGGTGCGGCCGTGACCACGGCGACGTTGGCCGGCGTGTTCTGCTGCTGCGCCGCGGCGATCAGCGTGTCGGTGGTCGACCAGCGCGTGCCGCCGCTTTGAAAGACGAGTGGGCTGCCCTGGTAGTAGTCCACGCGCACGCTGCCGGCGTGGATCGCCCACATGCGCAGCACACCGCCCGAGGCGGTCACGGCGTACGGGTCGCTCAGCGAGCCGGAGCCGGCGAGGAAGCTCAGCGTGTAGCGATCTTCGCCGGCGGAGGCGCGCCGCCGCGTCAGGCGCACGGCGGGCACGGCGCCGCTCGCCTGCTGCGCGGCCGTGAGCGTGCTGGTGAGGGTGCGCATGAGGGGCTCCCTTCGGTCGCCGGGTGAAGGGTAAAGCGGGAAGGGTTGAGGGGAGGAGCACCAACCCTCCACCCACTACCCTGAGAGGCAGGCGAGGGCCTGAGCGGTTTCCGGCGGGCTGAGGGCGACGCGGGGAAAGAGCCACCAGCTCCACATCACCGAGACGGCCTGCACCGCCGGGTCGGCCGGGTGCGGCAGGCCGAGCGCGTGGCCCAACTCGTGCGCCAGCGCCCCGATCTGCGCCGCGCGGCTGCCCGAAACCGGGTCCAGCGGGTTCTGCCCCAGTGCGAAGGCGTCCAGCGAGCCGGACGACTGCACCACCAGCACCGGCGGCCCGCCGGCGGCCGCGGCGCTGGTGCCGATCACGTTGCCGGCGCAGCGGTACGGCAGGTCCGAAAGCAGCGCGTAGACGACGTACAAGGGAACAGAGAGCGAGGGACAGGGAACAGAGGTGCCGGCCTGCTCGGACAGGGCGGCAAGGTCGGGGAAGTAGCGCGCCAGCTCGGCGCGGATGCGTTCCTGCGTGTCGCAGGCGTAGGCGGCGCGGGGCTGCCGGCCGCCGATCGCCAGCGCCGGCTCCGGGTCGAAGGGCTGCACGCCGAGCCGTGTCTGCCACCAATTCAGCGCCTCGGCCAGCGCCGCATCGAGCGCCGGCACGTACTCGGCGTTCCAGCCGGCGCAGTCGCTTGGCACGAAGACCAGCGGGCACAAAGGGCGGGCATGCGGCGTGGCGGCCTGTTCCGGGGCGCCATTGCTGGACGCGGGCAGGGCGGTTGTGTTTCCGGCGAAGACGCTCATGACGCCGCCTCCGTGTGCGGCTCGGCTGCGGGCTCCTGATCCAGCCAGGCGAGCACGGCCGGCGCGATCGCGCCCGCGACGAGCCCGCCGATCAGGCCGCTGTCGACGCGACGGCAGTGGCACAGGCCCGCATCGATCTGCCGCACCAGCGACACCGCCAGGCTCACCGCCCGCGCCCACGGCTCGATCTCGCTCGCGGGCAGGGTCGCGCCGCTGCCCAGCCGGGTCAGAACCAACGTCCAGAGAGGCGGAAACGCCGCCTCCGCCGCGGGCGGCAGGCGCAGCAGCTCTGCCGCTGCCCGATCGCGTCGCTCCCCGTTCAGCGCGGAATCGTTCGTCTGCATCTGCACCACCTCCGGCCGCTCGCGGCGGCCAACGCGCCGCCACCGCTTGCCCCGCTCGTCGCGCGGCTAGGCCGCCGATCAGAGTTGAGCCGTGGGGGCGGCCGCGCCGATCAGCGCCTCGTAACGCGCCGCCGCGCCTGCAAGCGTCTCCTCGATCAGCGCCAGCAACGCCGGCAGCGAGACGGGCGGCGCCGCGATCAGTCGCCCGCGCAGCTCTTCCAGCAGCAGGCCGGCGAAGACCAGCGCCTGCTGGCGCGCGAACTCCTCCAGCGCGGCGGCCTCCGGTGAGTGCTCGACCGCATGCAGCGCCACGAGCGCCCGCGCGCGGGCCGTCTCCGCGAGATGACGAATGACCTCGATCGGCGGCATGAGCCGACTCCTTCGCCCGCTATTCCTTAATTCCCTGTTCCCTGTTCCCTACCCCCGCCAGGGCGCCTCGACGGTGAAGCGGCTTTGGCGCGGCTCGGAGGGGGCATAGGCCCGCTGCGGCGTGACGCGGGCGCGCACGATCTGCAGATAGCCGCGGAACTCCGCCGCCTTGTCCTGCGCCAGGTCGCGGTAGCGCAGCCAGGCGTTCGGCCCGGCCGTGTTCACCTGCCCGGCGGTCTTCGCCGCGTACTCCAGCGCGGCGAAGGCCACGGCGCCGGCGATGATCGCCTCGTCGTCGCGCGGCGGCACGGTCGTGCTGGACTGGCTCACCGTGTGGCTGAACAGCGCATAGATGTTCACGTTCAGCGGATCGCTGGCGGCCGGCGCCCCGTCCAGCCAGAGCGAGAGCGCGCTGCCCCAGAGCTGGAACTGCACGTAGGCCGGCGGCCACTGCCCCGTGGGATATTCCACCGCGCGGATGCTCACCAGGCTGGCGAGGTCGGTTGCGCCGAGCGTGATCTGGCGGCTGCCGGCCGTGAGGCCGTAGCTGGTGAGCAGTTGCTCCAGCGGACTCCAGTAGCTGTACTCGTGGACCGCGTGGCTGACGTGCCGCTGGAGGTCCGTGTCGGACCAGATCGCCGCCGGCGGGTTCGGGTCGTCCAGGTCCTGGCGCACCGCGGGCACGTAGTCGTTGAAGCCGTTGGCCACGGGACGCTCCCTTCGGTCGCTTGAGGTGACAGGTTACCGGTGACAGGGAACAGGGTGGTCCGTGCACCAACCCTCCCTGTCGCCGGTGCCCGGTCACCTGTCACCTCCCTCATCGCCAGCTGAGGAAGATGCTGACGGTGGGCGACGTGCCGCCGGCGAGCGTCTCCACCAGCACGGCGAGGTCGTCGCCGTCGGTCTGCACGTCGAAGTAGGTGTCGAAGTTGGGCGCGCCGGCGAGTGTCTGCGCCGCGCCCGTGCCCACCTGGCCGCTCGTGCCGCCGGAGCGCACGTAGGGCCGCAGTGTGCAGCTCGTGGGCGAACCCGTGCTGGTGACGAAGACGCGGCACTTCTGGCGGTAGCCGGGGTTCTGCGCGAACAACGCGCTGCCTGCCGCCGGTTTGGTCGTGCCGTCCGCCGCGGAGATGCCGCCGCGGTAGGCCAGCATGCCGGCCGGGTCCGCCCGCGCGCTCTGCGGCACGATCAGGTTGCCGGTGGCGCCGTCGATCTCCTGGGGCATCGGAACGCTCCCTTCGGTCGCGAGCGGTGAGCGGTTACTGGTGACAGGTGACAGTGGGTACGAGTGAGACTCCGGGTTTCGAGGACTGCGTCCCCTGTCCCCTGTCCCCTGTAACCTGTCCCCTGTAACCTGTTACCTGTTACTTGTCATCTGGCCCGTTACGGCGTGACGCCGATCAGGCGGGCGGCGCAGACGGTGCCGAACATGGCGAGCGAGACGTACCACTTGATGCGCCAGCGCACGGCGTCCTTGGTTTCCAGCTCGCCCACGCGGTCCACCTGCATGCCGCCGCCGCCCTGCAGGCCGCAGAGCCGGCCCTCGCCGAACTGCAGCGCGTAGATCGTGGTGGCGACACTCGAGGTGCCCTGCGTCTGCGCCTCGGAGATGTAATCCGACACACCGATGGGGATGCCGTTGTAGCGCTCCTGCCACATGCCGAAGGCGTTGACGTTCCCCTCCAGGAACGCCCCGGCCGCGCGCACGAGCTGCGTGAGCTGGCGGCGCGATCGGCGCGACATCAGGAGCATGTCCGGCATGCCCGGCTTCACCGCATCGATCAGCTGGTCGATCAGCGGCAGGCTGAGCGTGGCGCCGTTCGTGCCGGCCGCGATCGTCTGTGAGGCGGGCGCGGCGCCGATCAGCGTGTCCAGCCCGGAGAAGCCGGCGGCCGCCGTCGTGCCGGTGATGAACTGCTGCTCCCAGGTCTGGCGCACGGCCTTCGCCTTCAGCTCCAGCACCACGGCCTCGATGTCCTGCACGTTGCTGCGCGTCTGGCGCAGGTAGTTGTCGACGTCCGCATCGCCGCCGAGGATGCTGAGCGTGGCCGTCTGTTGCGTGAAGGTCGGCGTCGATTCGACCCAGGTATCGCCGACATTGAAGAAGCCGGCCGTGGCAAGCGCGTTCTCCTGGTTGTAGACGAGCGCGTTGCCGGTGATGTCGATGAACGGCAGCGCCTGCAAGACGGGCGACTCCTTGACGATCGTTTCCACCACGCCCTGCAAGACCACGTTGTTCGAGAGCTTCGCGCCCTCCGTCAGCGTCAGCGCCATCGTTGGCTCCTTTCAGTCGCCAGGTGACAGGTGGCTGGTTACCGGTGACAGGTGACAGGGGACAGGGGACAGGGTAGAGGGGGTGGTTTCCCGATCACCCTTCACCCTTTCCCCTTCACCCTCGTTAGAGGTCTTCGCGCCCAGTGGAGATGAACAGCGTGACGTGCACGTCGTGCACGGTGTAGGCGCCGCCCGTGGCCGTTTGGTAGAAGACGCCGATGAACTGGCCCGCCGTGAACTGGCAGTCGGCCTGGTCCTTGGAGACGGTGGCGCTGGCCGCCGGCGCGGCCGAGGTGATCTGTACTGAGAGCGAGGCGCAGTTGGCAGCGCCGCCGCCCGCCTTGGTGATACAGATCTGCGGGATCACGGTCACGGAGTCGCCCGCCGCCGGCGAGCCGGTGACGGCGATGCCGACGATCGTGCCGGTGAACGGCATGAGGATGGCGGCGACATCGGCCGTGTCGGGCAGGCCGAAGGGCGTGGGCACACCGCCGCCGCCGGCGTTCGCGGCCGGGTCGGCCATGGCGAAGGGAATCGCGATCACGCTCTGCTGCAGCGTGGGCATGGGGATCGCTCCTTTCAAGATCGGCACGTGCGTGCCGATGGCGGCTCAAGATCGGCACGTGCGTGCCGATGGCGGCTCAAGATCGGCACGTGCGTGCCGATGGCGGCCAGTCGCGAGGTGACCGGTTACTGGTGACGGGTGACAGCCGGCCCGAGGATGGCGAGGGCGTTCGGCCCGCACCCCGCCCGGTGACCTGTGATCTGGAACCTGTCATCGAAAACTCGTGCCGAAGACCAGCTTCTCCCGGGCGGTCATGCCGGAGAGGTCGGGCAGCGTGCGGCCGGGGGCGCCGGCAGGCACCCGCGGCGGCGCGTCGGGCGCCCGCGTGGTCTGGCCCGGCGGGCCGGCGCCGCCCGCGCTCAGCACCTTTTCGCGCACGTACTCGACCACGGCGCGGGCCTTCTCCAGCGCCGCGTCGACCTCGCCGATCGTCTGGCCCTGCACCAGCGCCGGCGGCAGCGATGGATCGCCGTTCAGCGCGGCCTGGCGGTAGGCGGCCACGGCGATGCCGTGCTGCGTGCTCAGCGCCTCCAACGCCTCCTGCCGCTGCTGCGCCAGTTGCTCCGCCTCCTGTGCCTGCTGCCGCACCGTATCCAGCGACTGCAGCGCCGCCTGCAGCTCGGCTGCCACACGTTCCGCGTCGCCGGCGCCATGTTGTGCAGCAAACGCCTCAAGAAAGGCGCGATACCGCTCCCTGAACAGCAGTGGATCATCGTCGATCAAACCGTACTCTGGCGGCGAGAAGCCGATTGGTGGGGACATGTGCATGCTCCTTTCACATCGAGGTGACAGGTCACCGGTGACAGGTGACAGTAGACTGAGTACCGTACGTCCGAGGAGGCCGCGTATGGATGATCTCCCGCAGGCCCTGCCGCGAGCTCCGATTCGCTCCCATCGTGATCTGGTGGTGTGGCAGAAGGCGATGGATCTGGCGGTTCTGGTTTACGAACTGGCGGATCGATTCCCCAACGCCGAGATGTACCGCCTGACTGCGCAAATCACACGAGCGGCAGCTTCCGTTCCAGCAAACATCGCCGAGGGCAGCGTGCGAGCAACGGCCAGGGATTACGGAAACTTCCTCGCCATCGCATGCGGGTCGCTGATGGAGACCGAAACCTTCGTCATGCTCGCCATCCGCCGAAACTATGTGCGGCAGGATGACGCCGAACCGGCTCTGGCGCTGCTCACCGAAGTCAGCAAGATGCTCACCGTACTGCGCAACCGCCTGCTCAGGCGCTGAGATACCGACCGCTCGGGGAGTTGATGGTCGTCGCCTGGCGCCGGCACTTCCTGTCACCTGTCACCAGTAACCTGTTCCCTGTCACCTACCCGACGGCGATCCGCTCCGCCACCGCCGCCTCGGCCGGCCCGCCTTCGGCCTGGATGCGCTGGTTCTCGCCCAGCCAGGCGGCGAAGTCCGTGCCGTGGTCGGCGTCGCCCAGGTTGGCCGCGGCGCGGGCGCGGGAGTGGATCCCGGCGTTCACCAGCGCCACCTCGTCCAGAATGTCGCGGGCGCGGTCCGTGGGCAGCAGCGGCCCCCAGGTAATGCGCGAGCGGTACGGCGCCATCGCCTCGCCCGTGAACTGCTCCCACAGCCGCAGCGCCATGCTGTTGCGCTGCCGGAACGCCGCGGCGCGGATCAGCCGCTTGCGCTGCGCGCGCTTGATCAGCGGGTCCAGCTCGATCGCCAGCGCCACGCCGGAGCGGGCGCCGCTCTCATCGTGGCCGCCGAAGGCCGCGCGCGGCGATTCGCCCAGGTCGTGCAGCGTGCGGTAGAGCAGATCGATGTAGTCCAGGTGGATACGGATGCCGCCGTGCTCCACCAGCGAGAGCAGATAGGCCTTCGTGCCCGGCGGCATCTCCCAGATCGCGCCCGGCTCCACGGCGATGTCCTTCGAGTCGGTGATCCCTTCAAGGATGGTGATCGGGTTGCCGGAGACTTCGAGGATCGCCGAAAGCTGTGTCAGCGCCCGGTTCAGCTCCACGCAGGGCTCCCGGATCGCGGCCAGGTCGCTTTCACCCCAGAACTGCTTCGGCCGGCGCAGGTTGGGATAGACCACGTAGGGGATGAAGCCGTACGGGTTGCCGCGCCGCTCGATCAGCGTGCCGTCGTGCCAGATCTCCCAGCTCTCGTCCGTCCAGACCTCGGTGATCGTCGGGTTGCGCTGGTTCGTCTGCAAGATCTGCGGGTAATACTGCTCCTGCTGGCGGATGGCGAGCGGGTCCACCGTATAGCGGTGCGCCAGCCGCCAGAAGCGCTGGTGATCGTCCGGGTAGAGCCAGACGTAGACGCCCGTCACGTCCGGCGCGGTGACGCGCACGCGCCGCTGCTCCGGGTCCCAGACGACCTTGAAGCAGCCGTCGCCCAGCACGGCGCAGTCGATCTCGCTGTCGAAATCGAGCGCCTGCAGGTCGTTCTGTTCGTAGATGTCGCGCAGCACGCGCTCGCGGCGCGCCGCCCGCGGCGCATCCTCCGGCGATTCCGCGTCCACGGCGAAGCCGGCGCCGGCCAGCAGGAAGCTGGCGGCCTTGTCGACCAACGTGCGAGCGTAGTTGAAGGTGAGCCGGCGCTGGCGCAGGTTGCGCCGCTGCACGGGCCACTGCCGCCCGGCGTAGAAGTCGAGGTTGAGCTGGTAGTCGCGCAGCCGCTGCCGATCCATGACGCCGAGCTGCTGCACGGCGAAGGCGGCCGGCGCTGCCGGCGCGGCGCTGGAGACGGCGGCGTTCATGCGCGGACCTCCGATTCGAGGTGACCGGTTATGGGTGGCCGGTGACAGGGAGCCGAAGGGTGCGCAGGCGATGGCCTGGCGCGAACCTGCTGTTCCCTGTGCCCTGTAGCTGGTCGCCTGCGCGGCCCCGGCGCCGCCGCCCGTGGGGCAGCGCGAAGAAGGCGAGCGGAACGCTGCGCGGGGGCGGCGCCGGGATGTGTGAGCGGCGAGGGCCGTTCACAGGCGCAAGAATAGAACGCATGTTCTCAGCGTGTCAAACTCCGGTGATCATTTCGGCACTGAAACTGCCGCGTTATGTGCAGATTCTGCGCCTGAACAGCGATTTACCGGGCATTTCGTAAAGTACTGCGGTGGCACGTGTGCGCACACGTGCCCGGCCGCTTTCACCGCTGCACGCGGCCGAACCGGCGGCGCCGCGCGAGGCGGCCTCCCCGCTGCCGGCCGATCGGACCGCCGGATGTCTCGACTGTAACACCGGCGTTATGCATACTCGGCGGCGAATGGCTTCACGTGTCGGTCTGGTTGCCCCTGGCTTTTTCTGTAATACTATAACAATTCTGCCGCCCGTCGGGCAGGAGGTTGTGGATGCACGCCAGCAGGAGGGTTGGTTCGGCACGGGTTCGGCGCGGCTGGGCGCGCCGGCTCGGCGTCCTGGCGCCGGCGCTGCTGCTCGCGCTGCTCTCGGCCCTGCCGGCCGTGCGCTGCCCTCGTGATTGCAGCCGATGGTGGCGCCCTTCCAGGGGTGAGGCATAATCCTTGCACTTGACATATGCGCCACGTTCCTGCATGATTCGCACCGCGCTCGATTAGTCGCTTCCCGACCTTCATGGGGTGCGCGGCTTGATGGGTCTGGCGCTGCTGCTCGCTCGGATTCTGCTGGCTGTCGTGTTCGCCGCCGCTGCCGTCGCGAAGCTGGCGGACCAAGCCGGCGCGCGCCAGGCGCTGCGGGGCTTGGGTGCTCCTCAGCGTGGCCTGGTACCTGACGCTTGGCTGCTGCCAATATTCGAGTTGGCTGTCGCGGTGCTCCTGGTGCCGGTTGCCACGGCCTGGGTTGCTGGCATAGTCGCGTTCGTGCTGTTGCTCCTCTTCAGTGGAGCGGTGGTCCTGAGCCTCGCCCGCGGTCGCCGTCCTGTGTGTCACTGCTTCGGGCAGATTGCCGCGGCGCCCCTGGGGCGAGCGACCGTCGTTCGGAACCTGCTGCTCCTTGGAGTGGCGGGTTTCGTCGTTCTCGCGGGCCGGCAGGATGCGGGCATAGACGTGCTTGGCTGGGTGGGAGGCGGCTCCATGCTGGCGTGGATCGGGTTTGTGCTCGGTGCGGCGGCGCTGGTGGTGAGCGTCGTGGTGCTCGTGCTGCTGGTGCAGCTGCTCGCTCAGAACGGCCGGCTGCTCGCGCGGCTTGAAGGAATGGAAGGGCGGCTCGCGCTGGCGCCAGCGGCTGCGCAGACGGTCGCCGGCTTGCCGGTTGGGACGGCGGCGCCAGAGTTCGCTCTGGATGACCTCGAGGGGAATGCCGTGACGCTGGCGAGTCTGCGTGCGGGCGGGAAGCCCGTGCTGCTGGCGTTTCTCGATCCTGCCTGCGGGCCATGCAAGGCGCTCTTTCCCGACGTCGTCCGCTGGCAGCGGGAGCTTGCCGACCGAGTGATGGTGGTGTGCATGAGCCGTGGCGCCTTGAGGGCGAATCGGTCGAAGGCGGCTGCCCTGGGGCTTTCGGCGGTGCTGGTGCAGCAGTCGAGCGAGGTGGCGCATCCCTTCGGGGTGTATTACACGCCGAGCATGGTGCTCGTGCTGCCCGACGGGCGGATAGGGAGCCCGGTGGCGCAGGGTGTGGAAGATGTGCGCGCGCTAGTGGCGCGGCAGTTCGGGCCTGCGGCCACAGAATCTGAGCTGAGCGTGGTTGGCGCCTCCTGAGTTTGACGCGGAGGGCGAGCGATGGGCCACTGGTTCGACGACCTGAGCGAGGCGATGGCGACCCGGCGGTCGCGGCGGAGCGCGCTCAAGCTCTTCGCCGCTGGTATCGGTGGGCTGGTGGCGGCGCGTCTGCCCGGTGGGCAGGCACGAGCGCAGAGCGGGGGCGTCACCTATCCTGCGGGCTGGAACCTGATCGGCGGTCCAGACGGCTCGACCGTATCGGGCGCGATGGGTAACCTCTACACGTTCCAGGCGGGAGACACGGCGTATCAGGTGATCGACCCCGCGGCGCCGCTTTCGGCGTGCTGGGGGTATTGGGCCTACTTCCCCGATGGCGGCAGCCTGACGCCGGGCGCGAGCGAAAGTTCGTGTGCTGACGACGGTACCGGCGGCAACTGGGTGATGATCGGGAATCCTTCGATGGACGGGCCGGCACTCGTGCGAGGGGCGGATACCGTTCTGACCTACCGCCCGCAAACGGGCTATCAAGGGGCCAGCTCGATTCCTGTCGGCGCCGGCGCCTGGGCGATCGGGAACGGGAACATTGCCTTGACCGCGCCGGTGGTGGCGGCCATAGCCACGCCGATGCCCGCGCCACCGACGCCGATTCCGGCGCCGATCCAGCCGGCTCCCGTTCAGCCGGCGCCTGGCTCGGCGTGCTGCCGCACCTGCAGCTCGGGGTGTCCGTGCGGGAACTCGTGCATCACCTGCCGCGATCGCTGCCGCGTGGGGCCGGGCTGTGCCTGCTGAGCGGTGTCCGGGCGGGGACGCGCGCGTGGTTCGGTGCGCGCGGGATGCGCGCGACGCACGCGCCGGTGTTAGGGGCTGTCCTGCGCAGCGCGGCCGGGCACGGCGCGCTGAGCCTTGCCGCCGACGGTTCCTTCAGCTACACGCCCAATCCCGGCTTCAGCGGCGCCGACAGCTTCCAGTACAGCCTCAGCGACGCCAGCAACGGCGCCAGCTCGGCCAACGCCACCGTGACGATCAGCGTGACGGCGACTGCACCGGTCGCCAACAACGACAGCGGCAGCGTTACCGCCGGCAACACGCTGACCGTGTCGGCGCCCGGCGTGCTCGCCAACGACAGCGGCCCCGCCGGCGATGCGCTGACCGCCGTGCTCGTCTCTGGCCCGGCACACGGGTCGCTGACCTTGAACGCCGACGGCAGCTTCCGCTACACGCCGCAGCTCGCCTACCAGGGCCTCGACAGCTTCACCTACAAGGCCCATGACACCGCCGGCAATCTCGACTCGAACGTGGCGACCGTGAGCGTCGCGGTCGGCCAGAGTGCCGCGGCCTTCGGCGTCATACCGCAGCCGCCGCAGCCGCCGACGCCGATGCCGATCGTGCTGTTCCTGCCGCTGTTCAGCATTTCGGTGAATATCCAGGGTTGCGGCAGCGTGACGCCGGCGGATGGGGGCGGCCTGCATCTGTTTGGCGACACCGTGACGCTGCAGGCCGTGCCCTGCGCCGGCAGCAGCTTCGCCGGCTGGCAGGGCGGGCCGTGCGACGGTACGGCAATCAACCCCTGCGCCGTGGTGATGCCGCCGAACAACCTGGTGATCACCGCCAGCTTCCGGCCCTGATCCAGGGGAGCGTGGTGCGTCGGCGCGGGTGGCGCCCCGCGGCCCGCAATCGGTCACTTCGCCGGGCGACAGCGGCTGCGATCCGGTTCCGTGACTCTTGCCGCCGGTAACGACTCGGCAACAATCGCGGCGCACGCCGGCCAAATCTCGCCCGGCGCCCGCCGATCCGTGCGATGCTGGTCCTGATCGCGTCGGTCCACGTACAGATGGTTACAACGCCGGCCCGCGTCTCTGCACCTGCTGCCCGATGGGCCCGATCGCCGGTGTCGCAGCCAGGCCTTGCAGATGGTTTCAAAACCGGCGTTAAGGCGCGATCGCGCACCTGCAAGCGGGAACCCGAGCCGGTTTTGAAACCATGTCTTAGTAGTGAGGAGTCGAAGTCATGGGCGCAGCGCCTGAACCCACCCGCCGGCGCCGCGCCGCGCGATCGGGGCGTGGGTTTCTGCTGCTGCTAATCACCGCGCTGCTCCTGACCCTCACGATCGCCGTCCTGCCCCTGCTCGGCCACGCCTGACGCGCCGGCACGCTACGCCAGCGCCGTCACCAGAATCACCACGCCGATCGCCGCGAACAGCACCCCGCTCGCCCGCGTCAGCAGCACGGGCGAGAGCACGCGCGAGACCTGCGCGCCCGCGCCCGCCGCGATCACCGTCACCGTCCACAGCCCCGCGATCGCCCCCACGGCCACCGAGAGCGGCTGCCCCGTGCGCGCGACGATCGCCGCCGTGGCGAGCTGCGTCAGATCGCCCCATTCCGCGGCAAAGACGACGAGGAAGCTGGTGAGCCAGCCGGGCAGGCGGCGTCTGGGCTCCGCGCCCGCCTGCGCCTGCTCCGCGGCCAGCTCCTGCTCTTCGTCCCGCCGGAAGGCCAGCACGGCGAAGAGCAGGAAGCCCAGGCCGGCGGCCACGTGCACCGGCCGTGCCGGCAGCAGGTGAAAGAGGCTGCCCGCCGCCACGGCAATCGCCGTTTGCAGCACGAACGCCAGCCAGGCGCCCGCGATCACCGCGCGCGCCCGGTAACGGGTTGCCAGCACCAGCGAGGCCAGCGCCGTCTTGTCCGGCAGCTCGGCGAGGAAGATCACCCCGAAGGTCGAGGCGATCAGCGAGAGGCTCATGCGGCCACGGTAGTAGGGTTCAGGCGTTAGGGAACAGGGGATAGCGGGCGTAGGAGCGCGGGCAGCCGCTGCTAGCCCAGCCGTGCGGGGCGCCGCACCCGCGGGCAATCACGGCAGAACGCCACGCTGAGACCCGCGTCTGCCCCGTGCAGGCTGAGTGCGAGCGGCAGCCAGCGATGCATGCCCAGCCGGCAGCGCAGCGGCGCCGGCGCTGCCGGCGCGGGCAACTCAGCCGGGGCGCTCGGCTTCGACGCGAACAGCAGCGCCGCCGGCAGCGGTTCATGGGTTCGCCCTGCATCAACGGTCGAGAGCCGCATCGCCATCCCGTCCAAAAGGCGTCGTCCACATCGCGCCGGGATAGCCCATATAGTGCCGCGAGCACGATGCCATTGCAAGAGCTATGCGAGAGGATAACGGGCTGATTGTGACGGCATCGCCATAAGAACGTGAGGACATAACTGGGGCTGGCCAGGGGCGCGCGGGGCAAAGCGCGGCCGGACCGCGGCCGGGGATGTGCATGCAGCTTGACTGAACTAGTACATATGTTCTATACTGTTGCCACACCGGAGGCGGGCCGGGTGCCGTAGAGGCACTCCCGCCTCCGGTGCATTTTGCCGGCCGCGTGCGCTCGCGCAGCACGGCCGCGCGAGGAGCAGCTCGTGCCGCGCAAACGCCCGGCATCCGGCTTCTACGCCCCGGCGCTCGACCCCGAAGATCGCGCGGATCTTGCCGCCGCCGGCGCCGTGCACGGCCTGGAACAGGAGATCGCCGTGCTGCGCCTGCGCCTGCGGCGGCTGCTCAGCGAGCGACCGGACGACTTCGCCCTCACCGTCCGTGCGATCGAGCTGCTGGTGCGCGCCGTCAACGCCGCCGGTCGCGCCGCACCGGCAGACGAGCATGGGGTGCTAGAGCGGCTGAGCGCCGGCCTCGGCGGCATCCTCGACCTGCTTAGCGAGGCGAGCGAGGAGCCGTAGACCGTGGCGAAGGGCGCCATCCCTGGCTGTCCCTTCACGGCGCTGCACACCAGTCATTCCCCGTCCGGCCCAGCGAGGAGCGCCAGCCATGCCAGCACCGCGTAACACCGCCGCCGGCCCCGCCGCGCCGGATGACCTCGCTGCCGCCGTTGCCCGCGCCCGCGCCCGCACGGCCGCCCGCCGCGAAACGGCCGCCGCGGCCGCCAGCGCCGCCTTCCGCGCCGCCGTCGAAGAGCGGCTCAAGGCGCTCGAAGCCGAGCTGGCCGAGGTGAAAGGCCGGCTCAACGGCCTGCTCTTCCTGCTCGCCGGCGCCGTGCTCGCCCAGATCGCCCTGCGCCTGCTGCGCTTGTAGGGCGCAGAGCGCAGGGCGCAGGGCGTAGAAAGGCCGAGGGGATGTCGCGGATCAAAGAGCAAACGGGGATTGGATACCAGCAGGCCAACGCCCACGGCGCTCGCCGCGCCGTCCCTGCGCCCCTCCCCCTGCGCCCCACGCCCTCTATTCCCTGCGCCTCATTCCCTGTTCCCTCCCTGCGGCCGTACCAGCGCGAGGCGGCGCGGGCGATCCTGCGCAGCGCCCTCAGGGGTCACGGCCGCAGCTTCTCCGTGCTCGTCGCGCGGCAGGGCGGCAAGAACGAGCTCTCCGCGCAGATCGAGCTGGCGCTGTTGCTGGCGAGCTGGCGGCGCCCCGTCGAGGCGATCAAGTGCGCGCCGACTTTCGATCCGCAGTGCCGCATCAGCCTGCGCCGCCTCTGGCAGCGGCTTTCCGCCCTGCCGCTGCCCGCCGGCCTCGCCGCCGTGGAAGAGGGCAACGCCGTGCGCCTGGGCCGCGCCCGCCAGCGCTTTCTCTCCGCCGAGCCCGGCGCCCACGTCGTCGGCCACACCGCCCATGCCCTGCTGGAAGTGGACGAGGCGCAGGACGTGGACCCCGACAAGTTCGCCAGGGAGTTCCTGCCCATGGCCGCCGCCGGCAACGCGACCGTCGTCTTCTACGGCACGGCCTGGGACGAGACGAACCTGCTCGCGGCCGCAGTCGCCCGCCACCGCGAACAGGAGCGGCGCGACGGCATCCGCCGCCACTTCGCCGCCGACTGGCGCGCCGTGGCCGCCTGCAACCCTGCCTACGCCCGCTACGTCGCCGCCGAGCGCGAGCGCCTGGGGGAGGAGCATCCACTCTTCCAGACGCAGTACCTGCTGCGCCCGCTGCCCGGCTCCGGCCGGCTGCTCGCGCCCGCCGCGCTGGCCCTGCTCGAAGGCAGCCACGCCCGGCTCGACGCCCGGCCGGCCGCCGCAAGCGAGCCGCCCGGCACGCTGTACGTCGCCGGCCTCGATGTCGGCGGCGAGACGCTCGCGCAGACCCGCCGCGACCCCGACCGCACCGTGCTCACGATCGCCCGCGTGCTGCCCGCGTCGCCCGGCCTCCTGCTGGCCGAGCCGGCGATCGAGGTCGTCGCGATCTATGCCTGGCAGGGCGCGGGCCACGGCGAGCTGGCCGGCGCCATCGCCCGCCTGGCGCGCGACTGCTGGCGCCTGCGCCGCCTGGCGATCGACGCCACGGGCATCGGCGAAGGGCTGGCCGCCGCGCTCGCCGCACCTGCTCTCACCGCCGGCGGGCTGGAGGTGCTGCGCCTGCGCCTCAGCCGCGAGCGTAAGTCGGCGCTGGGCTACGCCTTGCTGGCCGCGGCCGCCGGCGGCCGCCTGCGCCTGCCCGCCGATGACGGCTCGCCCGAGCGCGCCGAGTTGGTGCGGCAGCTACGCCTCGCCCGTGCCGTCTATCTGCCCGGCCGCCTGCTCGCCTTCGACGTGGACGAGGCCGACGGCCACGACGACCACCTGTTCAGCCTCGCGCTCACCGTCGAAGCTGCCGCCGGCGCCGCGCCGCTCACCGCCTTCGGCCGCCGTAGGGAATAGGGAACAGGGAATAGAAGCAGGATGGGTGGAACGCGTTGGCTCGATGCCGAAGCCGGATCGTCGGAGGCGGCCCAGGACGCTGGCCCGGCTGCCGGCGCCCCGCGGCCGGCGATGGCGCCGTATACGGCGGAGCAACTGGCACGGTTGCGCAGCGCCCTCCGTGCCGGACTGAGTCCCGCCGCACCAGAACCGGCGGGCCACGCCGCCGCGCCGCTGGGCGAAGCGGAGGTTGCGGCGGCAGCGGTCGCGGCCGACTCCCTGCCCGAGCACACGCTCTACCGCGACGAAGGCTGCTCTATTGCGCCCGCTTGCCTGCGCTGCCCGCTGGAACGCTGCATCTACGACCGCCCTGCCCATATCGATCCCGGCTACCGGCGCGGCCGCGACCGGCGCATGCGCACCCTTGCCCGCCGTGGCTGGGAGGTCGAGCGTCTCGCTCTCATCTTCCGTCTCTCCCCGGCGCACGTGCGCCGCATCCTGCGCCCGCAGCGCGCCCCCCGGCGCCGCGCGCAGCCCGGATCCGCGCCGCCCTGAGCGCGGGCCGGTCGGTCGTCGGGGTCTGAAAAGCTCGGCCGTAGCGCCACGCCTTTTGGCGCTGTCCGCCGCTATGCTGGGGCGAGAGCGAGGCGGGCAGGGGATGCCCTGGTTCGATACGCACGTGCATCTCGACCGCTATGCCGCCGCCGAGCGCGCGGCGCTGCTGCGGCGGGCGCGGGCGGCGGGAGTCGTGCGCCTGCTGGCCGTCGCGGTTGACTGCGCCTCGGCGCGGCGCGTGGTTGCGCTGCCCGCCGGCGTGTTCAAAGCCGTGGGCGTGCACCCGCGGCACGCGGCGGAAGGGATCTGCCCCGAGCTGGAGGAACTGGCCGCACGGCCGGGCGTCGTCGCCATCGGCGAGGCCGGCTTCGACGGCGCCGGCCCCGACTTCGCCGTGCAGGAGGCGGTTTTCCGCGCGCAGTGTGCGCTGGCGCGGCGGCTGAACCTTGCCCTGATGCTGCACATCGACGGCGCCGGCGCCTGGCCCGCCTTCGCTGCCGCCGGCGCGCTCGCCGGGCTGCGCGTCGTGCGGCACTACTTCACGGGCGACGCCGCGCAGGCCGCCTGGCACGGCGAGCGCGGCCACTGGCTCAGCTTCGGCCGGCCGCTGCTGCGCGAGCCCGCGCTGCAGGCGATCGCCCGCGCCGTCCCCGCCGCGCGGTTACTGATCGAGACGGACAGCTATCCGTTGCCCGGCCGTCGCACCGAGCCGCGCGACCTGGCGCCGCTCGGCCTGGCGCTCGCCCGCCTGCGCGGCTGGAGCGAGGAGCAGTGTGCGGAGCAGCTCTGGCAGAACGCCGTCCGCGCCTTTCAACTGCCCAGCCAGCGCTCGCTCCAGCCGGCGTCGGGCTGCGCCGCTGCAAACGGCCAGGGCTGATCCCAGCCATTGAGGAACACCACCTGCCGCACAGGCCGCCGCCGCAGCGGTCCCGGCCGGTCCAGCGGATAGCCCAGCGGAATCAGGCAGTAGACCTGGTACTCCTCGGGAATGCCGAGCGCGGCCATCAGCTCGGCCTCATGAGCGCGGGCAAAGTTCGTGATCGAGCCGCCCAGCCCCAGCGCCCGCGCCGCCAGCAGCAGGTTCTGCACGGCGGGAAAGATGCTGCCGCCGGGCGTGCTGTGCTGGCCGCGCACGCCGCAGGGCGCGATGATCGCCGGCGCCTCGTGTACGTGCCGCGCCAGGAAGTCCGTGCTCTTCAGTGAAAGCCGGCGCGAGCGCGGCAACGCCTCCATCAGCGCCGGCTCGGCGGCGTACTGCGGCTGGTAGCGCTGCCAGGCCTCCCAGAACCAGGCCTGGATCTGCCGCTTCAGCGCCTGCTCGCTGATCACGACGAAGCGCCAGTCCTGCGCGTTGCCGCCGGAGGGGGCGCGGATCGCCGCATCGAACAGTTGGAAGAGCACGGCGTCGGGGATTGGGTCGGGCTTGAAGCGGCGCAGAGCACGCGTGCTGTAGATCGCCGTGAACAGGCCGATCTGCTCCGCCGCCGGCTCAAGCGCGTGTGGCATGCCCGCCTCCCGTGTCGCCCGCTGCGGCGCTATCCGCTCCGTGACGGCGCGGCGGCGTTGGGCGACGCCATGCTAGCACGCGTGCATCCGCGCCGGCCGGCGGACGCGGCGCCTGCCAAATCTGTGGCAAGCTGGGCAAAGGCGCGGCGCCCCGCCCGCCGCGGCGTAGAATGCCGGGCATCGGGACGTTGATGTGCTGCAGAAGGCGATCCTACAGGAGCTGCGATCGCCGTAGTGTTTGCTGGCCGGTGCGCGGCGGCGGGGTGGGGCGGTGGTGGTGCGATCTGTGCTCGAAGCGGCGCGCAGTACGCCCGTACGGCTGGCCGTGGTGCCGGTCGCCTCGTCTGTGGTGGCCTATGGCAGCCTCAAGCTGCAGCCGCTGATCCGCCTGCGCCGGCGCTACCTGGCGGGGCAGGAGCGGCACAAGCGCATCCTGCTCGCCGTGCAGGTGCTCTACGCGCTGCTGCTCACCAGCTGGCTGCTGTTCACCCACTCCTGGCCCGCACCGGATGTGATCGCGCTCTTCCTGCTGCTGTTCGCCTTCGTCGCGGCGCGCGGCCTCAGCTTCCTGCGCGACTGGTCGCCGTTCGTGCTCTTGCTGCTGGGCTACGCCGCGCTCACGGGCATCGCGCCGGATCTCACGGGCGTCGTGCACGTCGGCTTTCCCATTCAGGCCGATCGCTGGCTGTTCCGCGGCGCCGAGCCGAACCTCTGGCTGCAGGCGCACTTCTTCCATCCCGGCCAGGCGCGCTGGTACGACTACGCCGCTACCGTGCTCTATCCCATGCACTTCGTCACGCCGCTGGTGCTGGCTTTCGTCTTCTGGATGTGGTGGAAGCCGCGCTACTGGCGTTTCGTCACGGCCTACCTGCTGCTCTGCTACGCCGCGTTTGTGACCTACCTGCTCTATCCGATGGCGCCGCCCTGGTGGGCGTACCGCGTGGGCAAGCTGCCGCCGGTGCACCTGGTGCTCTACGAGGTCCACTACGCCGGCCTGCAGAATCCGATCGTGCTCGCCATGCAGTTCTTCAAGCCGAACCCCGTGGCCGCGATGCCGAGCCTGCACGCCGCCGTGCCGGTGCTGATCTGGCTCACGCTGTGGAAGACGTGGCCGCGCTGGGGCTGGGCCGCGATCGTCTATCCCCTGGCGATGGGCCTCGCCGTGGTCTACCCGGGCGAGCACTACGTGATCGACGTGATCGCCGGTGCGGCGTACGCCGTCGTCGCCTTCGCGCTGGTCTGGGGCTACGCGGCGGGCCCCTGGCGGCTGGCGACCCGTCCGTTCCAGCGCGGCGTCGCCGCTCGGCCGGCGCTGTCCGCCTTCGGTCCCGCGCATCTGGCGCCGCACCTCTGCGCCGTGCGCGTGGCGCCGCGCCGCGAGCCGCGCCGCCAGCATGCGGCGCTGCCCGCACGCTGCCAGCGGCGCGCCTGAAGCATGCCGCCTCGTTGCCGCGCCGCCTGCCCGCCGAGGGGTCATGCGCCGAGCCAAACGAGGCCGGGCCAGGCGACGGCTACGACGCGCGCACGCGTGGCAACACCTCGGCGCCGAGCCGGTGGTAGGAGGCCAGCACCTGCTCCTGCTCCGGCGAGATATGGCGCACCAGCACCTGCGTGAAGCCCAGCGAGGCCAGGTAGCGGAACTCGTCGGCCACGGTCTGCGGCCCGCCGATGCAGAGCGCCTCACGCCGCATGCCGCGGTAGCCCTTCGCCAGCTCCGGCGCCACGACCTGCTCTGCGTCGGCGTCGCTTTCGCCCACGAACACGTCGCGGCGGATGATCAGCTCGGGCCGTCTGCCGGCGTTGGCCGCGGCCTGGCGGTAGATGTCCGCCTGGGTGGTCAGCTCCTCGCCCGTGGCGCCGGGCGCGGCCAGCCAGCCGTCGGCCAGTGCCCCCGCCCGCTCCAGCGCCGGCCGACCGGAGGCGCCGATCCAGATCGGCGTCGCTTCGGGCGGCACGGGGTTGACCGCCACGTCTTGCAGCGTATGGTAGCGGCCATTCAGGCTCACGCGCTCGCCGGCGAGCAGCCGCCGCACGATCGCCAAGTCCTCTTCCAGCCGGCTGGGCCGCTGCCGCAGCGGCACGCCGAAGGCGGCGAACTGCTCTTCGCCGTCGCCCGCGGCGAGGATGATCGTCAGCGGTCCCTCGCTCAGCGCGGCCAGCGTGCCGGCCTGCTCCGCCAGCAGCACGGGATGCCAGAGCGGCGCGAGGAAGAGCGCCGCCAGCGGCATCTCGCCCGTCTCGGCCGCCAGCCGCGCCAGCGCCGGCACGTTCTGGAAGTAGTACGAGGGCGTGGCGTGGTGGTCGCCGACCTGCAGCATGTCGAGCCCAGCGGCGCGGATCGCCCGTGCCCGCTCGACCAGGTTGCGGCCGGCCTCGCGCGCCGCCATGCCGCGCGGATGCGCCGTGGTGAGCGAAACGCCGATCTTCATGGCCTCACCCCCTGCCCCCTCTCCATGGAATGGAGAGGAGAGGCTATGGACGTGATTCGTTGGAGTTGGTATGGGAGGGACTGCGCCCTCTGTTGCTCGTGCAGGGCTGGGACCGCTACGGGCCGCGCTCCAGGAGATCGGGGGCGAGCGGGGGGTGGCCGGTCCAGGCGGTGAGGCCGCCGTCGACGGTCAGCGCCGCGCCGGTGACGAAGGCCGCCTCCTCGGAGGCGAGGAAGAGCACGCAGTTGGCTACCTCCTCCGGCCGGCCCAGGCGGTGCAGCGGCAGCGCCTCGATCAACCGCTCGCCCACCTCCGGCTGGCGGGCGAGCATGCCCTGCACCGCCGGCGTGTCGATCGGGCCGGGGCAGACGCAGTTCACGCGCACGCCGTAGCGCGCGTACTCGATCGCGGCGGTGTGCGTGAGGTTGACGACGGCGGCCTTGGCGGCGTTGTAGGCGCTCATCGCGTAGTCGCCGAACAGGCCGGAGACCGAGGCGGTGTTGACGATCGCGCCGCTGCCCTGCCGCGCCATGATCGGCAGCGCCGCCCGCATGCCGTAGAAGGTGCCGTGCAGCGTCACGTCGAAGGCGCCGCGCCACTGCTCCGGCGAGAGGCGCCCCACCATACCGAAGCGGGTTCGAAAGGCGTTGTTGTGCAGCACGTCGAGCCGGCCGAAGCGCTGCGCCGTCTCCTCAACCAGCCGCGTCACCGCATCCGCGTCGCCGGCGTCGGCGAGCTGGAAGACGGCCTCGCCGCCCGCCTGCCTGATCTGCGCGGCAACCTGCTCGCCGGCCTCGGCCTGGATGTCGTTGACGATCACCATCGCGCCCTCGGCGGCGAAGCGCCGCGCCGTGGCTGCGCCGATGCCCGAGGCCGCGCCGGTGATGATCGCCACTTTGCCCTGCAGGCGCCCCGCCATGCGCTCCTTCGAGGTGACAGGTTGCAGGTGACAGGTTACAGGGAGTAGGGAGCAGGGAACAGGCCGTAGGGGCGCCAGCCACGACACCCGGCGCCGGGAACAGCAAACCGGGCGGCCAGCACAGTCCTCCTGTCACCTGTCACCTGTCACCTGTCACCTGCAACCTGTCACCCTCTGTTCCCTCCAACGTTCCCTGTTCGAGCGAGCGGCCGTAGAGCGGCAGCGCGGGCAGAATGAACAGGCCCGCCACGACGATGCCCGCCGGAATCGAGACGCCGGCCGCCGCGGCGCCGAGCAGCGGACCGCCGCCGATTTGGCCGAGCGCGTCGGCCTGGTTGTTGATCGAGAAGAGCGTGGCGCGCACGCCCGGCTCCACGTGCTGGTTCAGCCAGGCCGTGACAAGCGGCGTGTTCACCCGCCGCAGCACGGTCGCCGACCACCAGGTCGTCAGCGCCAGCGCAAAGTTGCCGGAGAGGCCGAAGGCGATCACCGTGATCGACAGCAGCGCGTTGACGCCCAGCAGCGTACGCGCCACGGCGCCGTGGCTGGTGGTATCGAGCCGGCGCTTCAGGATCTCGGCCGCGCCGATGCTGAACAACATGCCGCCGCCGGCGATCACGCCGAACCAAACCACCGGGTCGAAGCGGCCCAGCGCCGGCAGGCCGATGTCGAGCAGCACGTGCGCGTCCTTCAGCCGGTCGAAGCCCTCGCTGGAGGCGCCGAGGATCGCCGTGATCGCCAGGATCGTGATCAGCACCGGCCGGCCGCGCACGGCGGCAAGTCCGGAGCGCAGCGTACCGCTCCACTGCTCCCAGCTCGTGCGCTCGCCCTTCGGCGTGGGGCGGAAGCCGTGTTCGGGCATCAGCACAACCATCGCGGCGCCGAGCACCAGGAAGAGGACGCCGGCCGTGAGCAGCGGCAGGCTCAGGCGAATGCTCGCCAGCGTGACGCTGAGCACGATGCCCGCGATGCCGCCGAGCTGCGCCGCCTGCGTGCCGCGCAGAAAGGCGTGGCCGGCGCTGGCGTCGCCGATCTCGCCGGCGATCCAGGCCTCTTCGGCGCCGCTGATGCAGGTGTAGCCCGCCCCGTAAAAGAGCTGCGCCAGCAGGATCGTCTCGAAGCGGGCGAAGGCGCCCCAGATCAGGAAGCCGATGCCGGTGAGAAAGAGCCCGATCAGCACCGACAGCCGCCGGCCGTAGACGTCGGCGATCACGCCCGTCGGCACCTGCAGCATGAACGCGATCGCCTCAAGCGTGGTGCCGACCAGCACGAGCTGCAGCGGATTGAGGTGCGCCGCCTGCACGGCGTACACGCCGGAGACGGTGGAGAGCATCGAAAACAGCAAGAACTGCGCGGCCGAGAGCCCGAGATAGACGCGGTAGGCGGCGGGTTTAGGCAAACGCATGTCGTCCCATTCTGCCCCGCGCGGCGGTTATGCCGCGAGGTCCGCAGTTCAGCGCGCAAGCGGAGAGACGGCGGGCAAATTGGGCGATGAACGCCGCCACGACGGCGGCAAGCCATGCCGCTGGCCGCACCGGTGAGCGCCTGGGCGCCGGTATCAGCCGATGCAAGAACTGGTGGGAACGGCTAAAGCGTTGCCTTCATAGTGCCGGCATTATCAGGCGGCGGGCCAGGGCGTGGCAAGCAACGTCGGCTGCGCAAAGCGTCGCCGCCGGCAACCAATCGATGAGGACTACTCCGCCGCGCTGCAAATACATCGATGCGTCAATCGCAGGCGGGCGGCGCTCAGGCGATCATCATTCTGCATCCCGCCCGCACAGCCGGGAACAATGGGCCGCAACGGCCAGGGAGAGGGCGCGATGCCGGATGGGACGAGGGCGACGGGTGCTGGGCGGAGGCGGCGCGCTGCCGGGTACGCGGCCGCGGCTCTGACGGCGATTGTGCTGCTCGGACTCGCCGGCTGTACGAGCAAGCATAACCACGAGGGCGTGGCCACGGCCGCAGCGGCGGCGACGCCGAATGCGGCGAGCATGCCCCCCTTCAGCTCAAGCGGCGCCACGTCGAGCGCCGGCCTGATCACGGCGATTCGCCAGGTGGTGCAAGAGGTGAAGCCGGCGGTGGTGCAGATCACCAACGAGCAGGTGCCGCCGGACCAGTTCGGCGGCGTAGCGGTGCCCGCCGGCGTCGGCTCCGGCGTGATCTACGACGGCCAGGGCCACATCCTCACCAACAACCACGTGGTCGAAGGCGCGCAACAGTTGCAGGTGTCGCTGCCGGATGGCCGTTCGTTCTCCGCGAAGCTGGTGGGGAGAGATGCACAGACCGATCTTGCGGTGGTGCAGATCTCCGGCAGCAATCTGCCCACCGCCGCGCTGGGCGATTCCACCACGCTCCAGACCGGTGAGTGGGTGGTGGCGATCGGCAACGCGCTGGCGCTGCCGGGCGGCCCGACCGTGACGCAGGGCGTGGTCAGCGCCCTGGGCCGCACCGTGCAGGAGCCGCCCGCCGGCCAGGCCGGCGGCAACGGGCCGGGCGGCGGCGCGGCCGGCCCCTTCCTCTTCGACCTGATCCAGACCGACGCGCCGATCAATCCCGGCAACTCCGGCGGCCCGCTCGTGGACCTCGGCGGCAAGGTCGTGGGCATCAATACGCTGGCCGCGGGCCAGGCGGAGCCGGGCGTGCAGGCGCAGGGCATCGGCTTCTCGATCGCGATCCACACGGCCAAGCCGGTCGCCGATCAGCTCGTCAGCTCTGGCCAGGTCGTGCATCCCTCGCTGGGCATCGGCTACGTGCCGCTGAACCCGGCGATCGCCGCGCAGCTTGGCGTAAACGCGAAGCAAGGCGCCGTGGTGTTGCGCGTGCAGCCCGGCGGCCCGGCCGCCGGCGCCGGCCTGCAGCGCGGCGACGTGATCAGCCAGGTGGACGGCCAGCAGCTACAAGGCGACTCGGGCCTGGCGGAGGCGATCAATCCGCGCAAGCCGGGCGACACGGTGACGCTGACCGTGCTGCGCGGCGGCCAGAGCATGCAGGTGAAGGTCACCCTCGGGCAGCTGCCGGCGGGCTGAGCGGTGGCCCTCATCCCCCGCTTCATGCCTCTTCCCCCGATTCCAGGGGAAGGGGAGATCTGCAAGCGGGGCTCTGGGGCTGAAGGTGCGGCGCTGCCGCCACCTGTGGGCCGTACCTGCGGACCCATGGCGGGGAGCAGCCAGCTCAAACGGCCGTGCCCGCCGCTCATGCGAGGGCCGCAGGCGCGGCGGGTCGGCCATATCGATGCAGCGTGAGCTGGCCGCGATCAGGCGCCGCGCCGCGCGGCAGCGCCGGCCGCCGCGCCGGGTGTCGCGCGCTCGTCCAGCCAGCCGCACAGCTCGGCGATGACCTCGTCCTTCTCCGGCTCGTTCAGCACCTCGTGCGCCAGCCCGTCGTACAGGCGCAGGCGCTTGTCGGTGGAGCTGGCGCGCGCGTAGAGCTGGCGGCTGCCGTCGGGATTGGCCAACTCGTCGGCGGTGCCGTGCACGATCAGCAGCGGCACGGCGATCGTCTCCATTCCTCGATCGATGCGGTTCAATGCGTCGACGAAGGCCCGCAGCATGCCGGCGCGCATCCTGCCGCGGTAGACCAGCGGATCCGCGTCGTAGGCCGCCGCGACCGCCGGATCTCGCGAAACCGTCTCGGCCTTGAGCCGGGCGAGCGGCAGGCCGGGAACGAGCCGCCCGAGCACGGAGAAGACCGGCGCGGTGAGGCGCTGGGCGCGGTCGCGGGCCGTGAGGGCGGGGCCGCTGAGCACGAGCCCAGCCAGCTCCGGCTGGAATTGGATGGTGTGGAGCGCGGCGATCGTGCCGCCCATGCTGTGCCCGAGCAGAAAGAGCGGCTTGCCGGGATGGCGCTCGCGGACCCGCCGCAGAAAGCGCCGCAGATCGTTCAGGTACAGGCCGAAGGTGCGCACCGTGGCCCGCTCGCCCTCAGAGCGGCCGTGGCCGCGCAGGTCGAGCGCCTCGACGGCGTAGCCGGCGGAAGCGAGCGCCTGGCCGACGTGCTCGTAGCGCCCGCTGTGCTCGGCGTAGCCGTGCACAAGGGCAACCGCCGCCCGCGGCTCGCCCTCCGGCAGCCAGGCGTGCTCGAACAGGCGCAGGCCGCCCGCCGCGTCGAAAGTGCCTTCTCGCGTCTGCATCGCCGTACCCTCCCGGCCGCGCCGGATGGCCCGATCGCGTCCGGAACGCTTCAGCCAGGCTCACCCCTCTCTCCCATACGCTCGGCGCAGGGGGCGGATCTCCCGCCGCTTGTGTATGGGCGAGAGGGGAACGGGGGAGTGAGGGCGCCTACGCCCCGCCGTGCACCATGGGCACGACGTCGGCCAGGCCGAGCGACTGCAGCTTGGCGGCGCTGGGCTTGCACGTCTCCGTGTCCCAGTCGCAGGCCTGCAGGTACTCCTTCTCCAGCGTCTCGGTGTCGAGGCCGAAGTCCTTGTGCGGCCCTTCGCTGTAGACCGCGCCGGACATGCGCTCCGGCACCTGGCGCTTGCGCGGGTTGCCGCCCTCGCGTACCTCAAAGGCCATGCGCATGTTGGCGATGCGCTCGCCCACCTCCAGCAGCTCCTCGCGCGTCATGTCGAAGCCGGTGGTCATGTTGATCCACTGCGGGATGTTGGCCGTGTTCGCGGCCATCATCACGAACTGGCAGTGGCCCGCGGCGTTGACGACGTGCATGTACTCCGAGGCGCCCTTGTGGTGCGGGCCGCGGCCCTCGGACACCGTGCGGTCGCGCTGCGCCGCGGGGATCAGGCCGAAGCGGCGGTTGCCCTCGTACTGCGTGTGCCGCGCCGGCGTCGGGTCGAGCTTGTAGGTCGTGTGGTACTCGGGCTGGAGCTTCGGGTCGTGCATCGGCAGCTCCTGCCCGGCCACATGCATGGCGAACTTCTCCGAGCCGCGGCCGATCTTCTCGGAGGCGACCTTGACGCCGTCCGCCAGCACGGCGCCGATGCCCTGGCGCGTGCCCATCATCTCCAGCAGCTTGATGATCGCCTTGTCGTCGCCCCAGTGCAGCTCCAGGCCGTCGGTGTCCTCTTTGGTGAGAATGCCGTTCTCGTAGCACTCGATCGCGAAGGAGACCGTGGCGCCGGCCGAGATCGAGTCGAAGCCGTAGGCGTTGCAGAGGTGGTTGGCGTAGGTCAGCGAGTCGAGGTTGTTGTTCAGGTTCATCGTCCCGAAGGTGGCCATCGTCTCGTACTCGGGCCGGTGCGTGTGGCGCGGATACGGGTACTCGGCGTTCTCCGACTCTTTGGACTCGGCGCCACAGGCGAGCGGGCAGTGCCAGCAGGCGTAGTGCTTCTCCATCGTGGCGTTGACCACGTCGCCGGTGATCGTCTCGACGTTGGGGAAGTCGACGATGCCGACGCCGCCCCAGTTCTTCACCGGCGAGTCGCCGCTGTGCGCCGAGCGGCTGGTGATGCCGGTGGTGCCGTACGTCCGGAAGAAGTCGGCCGTGGGCTTGACGAAGTCCTGCAGCCCCTGCTTCACCTCGGCCAGCGTCTCTTTGTTCTGCACCATGATGTTGCGCGAGGGCACGATCACGATCGCCTTGAGCTTCTTCGAGCCCATCACCGCGCCCACGCCGCTGCGTGCCGCCAGTCGGCCGTGGTCGTTGCAGATGCCGGAGATCAGCGACAGCGTCTCGCCCGCCGGGCCGATATCGGCCACGCTCGACTTCTTGCCGTGCCGCTCCATCAGCAGCTTCTCGCTCTCGATCGCGTCCGTGCCCCAGAGATCCGAGGCGTCCTCGATCGAGACCTCGTCGTCCTTGATCAGCAGGTAGACCGGCTTCTCGGACGCGCCGAAGAACATGACCCCGTCCCAGCCGGCATGCTTGAGATACGGCCCCGTGTTGCCGCCGCAGTTGGCGTCGCCCCAGCCGCCGGTGAGCGGCGACTTGCACACGGCCTGATAGCGCTGGCCGAAGAGCGGCGTGCCGGTCATCAGGCCGGGGAAGATGCCGAGCATGTTCTCCGGGCCGAGCGGATCGGCGCCCCTGGGCACGCGGTCCAGCAGCATGCGGGCGCCGAGGCCGTAGCCGCCCAGATACTTGCGGTACATCTCATCGGGCAGGTGCTCCGCCTTGATCTCGCCCGTGCTGAGGTTGACGTTGAGGATCTTGCCGTTGAAGGCCCGCTCGGTCTGGCCCGTGGTCATTGCGGTCTCCCTTCGCGCGATCGACGCCCACCGGCGCGCGGCTGCACGGCGCGGGGTCGGTGGGCGTACGCTGCGGTTATGTTCGAGCAGCCCGTGGCGCAGAGCAATATGCTGCGCTCAGCATAACGCTTGTTCGCGACGCAGGCTCCAGCCGCCCTCCTGCCTCCCCTCTTCTCCGCAGACGAGGCGTGTGGGGGCGGTCTCGGGACGAAGGACGGTGACGGCTGCGGTGCGGGAGCGAGCGCAACGGCGGCTGCGCGAGTGGCGCATCGTTCTGCTACGGCGCACGCCGCTCTCCTGGCGTGCGAAGCGCTGGCTGATCTGGGCGCTCTCGCCGCGCTACGCGCTTGGTGTGCACGTCACGATCACGGACGCGCAGGGCCGCGTGCTGGCGCTGCGCTCGGCCTACTCGCGCCTCTGGCAGTTGCCGGGCGGCGGCGTGGGCTACGGCGAGAGCCTGGAACGGGCGATGCGCCGCGAGGCGCGGGAAGAGACCGGCCTGGCGCTGCGCGATCTGCGGCTGGTGGCGCTGCAGCGCGACACCTCCGGCCGCGGCCTGCACGGCCTCTTCCGCGCCGAGCCGGCGCCGGGCGCCATCCGCCTCAGCGAGGAGCACACCGAATGGCGCTACCTTCCCGTCGCCGAGCTGCCGCCCTTCTACCGCCGCTGCGCCGCCAACGCGCTGGCCGCCGACCGCGGTGACGGCGTGCCCGTGTTCGCCGCGTTCGATTGACGCGAGTTCGTCTCCGGTCCGGTTCGGCCCTGCGCCCGTCCGCCTATCCTTCGCCCTGTGCGCCGGCGAGGGCGACGATTGCGGCGGCCCGCGGGCGCGGGATCAGCCCGAAGACGGTGATGCCCACCAGCACGAGCACGCCGTACAGCGCGGCGTACGTGGCGCCGACGCTCCACAGCTTTGCCAGCGCCGCGCCCAGCGGCGGCCCGGCCAAACCGCCGGCCGAGCAGAGCGCCAGCGCCGAGGCCGAGACACGCCCCATCAGCGCCGGCTCCGTCTCGCGCTGGATGAGGAAGGCGTACGGCGTCCAGATCGCGGCGAACGCCACGCCCGTGATGCCGCTAACCACGAGCCACACCGCCGGCACGGCAGCGATGCTTGCCGCCGCCGCGCCGCCGGTGATCACGCCGATGAAACCGGCGAGCATCAGCCCGGCGGCGAGCATCGTGAAAGCGTTGTGGCGGTGGCCCCACTGCCCGATCGCGATCGAAGCCAGGATATTGCCGAGGCCGGCGCAGCCGATCGCCCGCCCAATCGCCGCCTCGTTCAACGCCAGCCGTTGCAGCACGAGCACGGAGGAGCTGTCGCTGCCGGCGACGAGGATATACTCCGCCGTCATGGCGCCGACCAGCAGGCGCAGGGCGCGGCTGCGCCGGATGTAGCCGAAGCCCGCGCGCAGCTCGCGCCGGAAGGCCGGCGCCGCCTGCGCCGCCTCATCGGGCAAACGCGGCAGTGCCGGCAGCCGCGCGAGGAAGGCGGCGGAGGCGAGAAAGGTCGCGGCATCGACGGCGAAGGCGGCGCGGGCGCCGACGACGGCCACCAGCACGCCGCCGAGGCTCGGGCCGATCACCTTGCTCGACTGAAACGAAAGCCGGCTGAGCGCGTTTGCCGAGAGCAGATCCGCCTCCGGCACGGTGGCGCGGATCGTTGCCTGCCGCGCGGGGCCGAACAGCGTGCTGAGCGTAAGCTTCGCGGCGACGAGCAGCAGCAGCGCCGGCAGGTTCGGCGCCCAGAGCAGGCCCAGCACGATCGCGGCACGGGCAAGGTCGCAGCCGACGAGCGTGGCGCGGCGCGGCCAGCGGTCGGCCAGGACGCCGGCGAAGGAGCCGATTAGGGCGAAGGGCAGCAGTTGCGCGAGGACAAGCGCCGAGAGCGCCGCCGGTCCGAGCCGCCAGCGGAAGGCGATGAGAAAGAGCAGCGCCAGCAGATCGAGCCAGTCGCCCAGGTCGGAGACGGCCTGGCCGGCAAACAGCAGGCGAAAGGGCCGGTGGCGCAGCGGATGCAGGATCAGCAGGCGCCGCATCGATCGCCTCGTCGGCCTCGTTGAGGGCTATGTAGTATCCGATACGCGACGCGCTACCCACCTAAATTATGCCTCGGGCGCCGTCCATCTCCAGCTAACGGGGATTACCCGAGGACGGCCCGCCCGGCGGTTGGCTAGCGGGCAGGCGCGGTGGGTGCGGCCGGTGCGGTGCGGGGCAGGACGACCTTTACCGTTGACCCCTGGCCCCGTCCCGCCGAGGTCAGCCCGATGCGCCCGCCGTGCGCCTCCACGATGCCGCGGCAGACGAAGAGGCCCAGACCCAGACCCGGGATACCCCGGGCCTCGACGTCTGCCGTCCGCGTGTAGCGCTGAAACAGGCGCGGCAGCTCCTCGGGCGCGACACCAACGCCCTCATCGCTGACCAGCAGCGTGACCGTCTCTCCCGCCCCCGCCACCGTCACGGTGATGGGGCTGGTCCCCGGGGCGTACTTGGCCGCGTTCGAGAGCAGGTTGGTCACCACCCGTTCCAGCCGCACCGGGTCCCAGGTTCCCTGCGGGTCGGTGCCCGGCGCCACCACCAGGCGGATCCGGGCTCGGATCTCTGGCCCGCACTGGCCGACCACCCGCTGCGTGAGGGCGACGAGATCCACCGGCTCGGGCCGCAGATCCAGCCGGTGGAGCGCGACGCGGGAAGCATCGACCAGTTCGTCCAGCAGCGCCTCCATCCGGGCGGACGCGGCCACGATGCGGGCCAGGTCGTCCCGGGCGCGGGCGATATCCGCCGGGGCTGCGGCCAGGTGTCGATCCGCAAGCTGCGCCGCCGCCCGCATGAGCGTGAGGGGTCCGCGCACGTCGTGCACGGTGCCGGCCAGGAAGTCCTCGCGGACCGTCTCGACGAGGTCCGCCAGCGCCCGCAACGCCACGGCGACCGCCCCATCGAGCGCATCATGCACCAGAAGCTCGGCGCCCAGGACATCGCTCACCGGCACGGTATCGGGCAGATGGTCGCGCAGGGTTTTGACGAGTTCCTGACGCAAGAGCCGGAACTCCACGGCGATATCGACGGGCTGCAGTCCTTGCTGGAAGCGGGCGTCCGCATGCTGCTGCGCGGCGGCGAGGATGGCGGGGTCGTCCAGCACCGCGCCCGTCGCCGTCCGCGAGCTTCCACCCCGGGCGAGGAAGGCGACGATGGCGTCGTAGAGGGCCGGGATATGGTCGGCGACCGCTTGCTCCGGCCGCGCCGCGTGAAAGGATTGGCTTTTGGCCGCGACCATCCAGCGGTCCAGTACCTGGTCGCGCTCTGAGGCCAGCGGCGCGGTTACCCAGGTGAGGTCGCTGCCCGCGGCGATCTGCTCCGCCCGGCCTGCGACATCCGCCGGGTCCGCCTGGTTCGTCATCGTCGATCCTGTCTGCCCGTCGCGTCAGAATCTGGAGGCCGATCAGCACAAGGCCAGGCCGAACCTGGTCCAAGCTGGTCAGGCGCCTCATGGTCATCGCCCTCGGCGCCGACGGTGTACCCCCTTCTGGCGGACGATGTAGCGGACGACGGCCATGAAGTCGCGGGGGCCGTGGTCGCCGTCCACGACCAGAAGGCACGGCGGATGCTGTCCGGGCGGGGAACCTGGCGAGCAGCGCGCAGGCAACAGACTCATGCTCGCCTATGCGCACGCCTTGTACACTATCAGAACAGCCAAAAACGAGTCATTGAACCGCAGCCTCGCCTTCCAACCCGGCGCTTTCGACACCCTGCCTCGCGGACTGCAGAATGTCCCGCCCCCTTGCTCTGCGCTCTGCATCGGGGGCATCCGAGAGTGGTAACCCGACGCGAGCCATCGCCGCTGATCGCACGATCGGGCACGCCCTAATCCGCCGCGTCTTCGTCCCACTCGTGGAACATCGGGTTGTAGCAGGCGACGAAATGGCCGGGGGTGGCCTCTTCGAGCGGCGGCGCCGGCTCTTGCCGGCAGCGGTTGAGCGCCTTCGTACAGCGCGCGGCGAAGCTGCATTCGGGCGGCAGGTTGAGCAAGCTGGGCGGCGAGCCGGGGATCGCCTGCAGCGGGCCGTTGCGGCCGTCCACCCGCGGCAGCGTGTTGAGCAGCGCCGCGGTGTAGGGATGGCGCGGCCGGCCGAAGACGGTGTGGACGTCGCCCTGCTCGACGATCGCACCGCCGTACATCACGGCCACGCGGTCCGCCGCCTGCGCCACTACGCCGAAGTCGTGGGTAATCAGCAGGATCGCCGTGTTGCGCGTGCGGCGCAGCATCTCCAGCTCGGCCAGGATCTGCGCCTGCACCGTCACGTCGAGCGAGGAGGTTGGCTCGTCGGCGACGATCACTTGCGGGTTCAGCGCCGTCGCCATCGCGATCATCACCCGCTGGCACATGCCGCCGGAGAGATGAAACGGATACTGGCCGAAGATGCGCTCGGCGTCCGCCAGGCCCACGCTGCGCAGGATCTCGACCGTGCGCCGCTTGCGTTCCTTCTTGTCGAGGCTCAGGTGGCTGGCGAGGATCTCCTCGACCTGCTTGCCGACCGGCAGCACCGGATTGAGACCGGTGACCGGGTCTTGAAAGATCATCGAGATCGCGCGGCCGCGCAGGCGGCGCAGCGCGTCGTCGGAGAGGCGGCAGAGGTCGTCGCCGTCGAACAACACGCTGCCGCTGGTGATGCGGCCCGGCAGCGGCAGCAGGCGCAGCAGCGAGAGCGCGAAGGTCGTCTTGCCGCAGCCGCTTTCGCCGACCAGCGCCACGATCTCGCCGGGGTGCAGCGCGAGTGAAGCGCCGTTGACGGCGCGCACGGCGCCCTCGCGCGTGGCGAACTCCACGCTGAGGTCGTGCACCTGGAGAATCGGCTCGGGCATGCGGCCCCCGCCCCGTGGCTCGCGCCGGCTCAGAACGCGCACAGAGCGGTAGTCTGCCTACCGCTCTGTACAACGAGTATAGCGCGTTATGACGATCAAGAACCCGCGTGGCAGCGCCGTTTGCCGCGTGGGCAGGATTGGCGAGATCCCGCTCAGGCCATCGAGCGGGTGACGTAGAGCACGCGGCCTTGCACCTGCACGTTGTCCGCGGCGCTGTAGATCGGCGCCATCGTGGTGTTCATCGGCTGCAGGCGCACGCGGTCGCCTTCGAGGTAGTACTTCTTCAGCGTGGTTTCGCCCTCGCGCTTCAGCCAGGCCGCCACCATGTCGCCGTTTTCGGCGTGGTTGGTCGGCTCGAAGACGACGATGTCGCCGTCGTTGATCAGCGCGTCGATCATCGAGGTGCCCTTCACGCGCAGGGCGAAGACGTTGTCCCGCCCGTACAGCAGGCGCTCGCTGACCTCGATCGTCTCCGAGCTGTCCGGCACGCTGGCGCCGGACTCGGGCACGTCGATCGGCGCGCCGGCCGCGATCTGCCCGACCACGGGCACCGACACGATGCCGTTGCCGTTGCGCCGGTGGCCGAGCACCTCGATCGCGCGCGAGACCTCGCGGTCGCGGCGGATCAGGCCCATGTTCTCCAGCGCTTTGAGGTTGTAATCGACCACGGAGGTCGAGCTAATGCCGCAGCCGTGCTGGATGTCGCGGATGCTGGGCGGATAGGCATTCTCGTCCAAGAACTGCCGCATGAAGTTCAGGATCTTCTCTTGCTTGACCGAAAGCTTGCCCCGCATCATCGCCCCCTTGCCGGCCTCCGCACGGGCACGACGCCACACGCGCCAAGCCCAGATCGGAACACCCGTTCTGACGCACAAATGTACCACTCGCTCCAGAACGTGTCAACAAGCGTTGCGCGGCGCACGGCGAAGGGTCGAGAAGCGCTGCACGGGGGCGGCCGCGACGAGCCGCCGGCCGCCCCGGATGTCCGCCGCCTACCTGCCGAAGCGCACGCTGCCGTCGGCGAAGTGCAGGCCGGGCGGCAGCGGCTGCGGATTGAGCGCGAGCACCGGGCCGGCGGGCTGCGAGAGCGGTATGAACGTCAACATCGTCGGGTCCTCCTTCTGCATCTTCTACACCCTGCTGCGTGTTGGGCGCTGGCCGCACCCGCGGCGCTTTCGCCGCTACCGGAAACACGCGGGAGCGGCAGGGCCCGTTGCGGCGCCGTGTGGCGGTGGCCACGGGGAACGCGTGAAGCGGCTCACAAGGGGCGTTGCCCGCCGGCCAGACGCCGGCTAGGCCGCGGCCTCGTGCGGCGAACCCAGCCATTCGGCCACGGGGCGCGGCCGGCCGGTGTGATAGCCCTGCGCGAAGTCCACGCCGAACTGGCGCAGCAGCCGCACCGTCTGGTCGTCGCCGACGAACTCGGCGATCGTCTGCTTGCCCAGCCCGCGCGCCACCTCGACGATCGCCTTCACCAGGTGCTGGTCCACCAGGTCGCGCGCCAGGTTGCTGACGAAGCTGCCGTCGATCTTGAGATAGTCCACGGGCAGATGCTTCAGATAGTAGAAGGAGGAGAAGCCGACGCCGAAGTCGTCGATGGCGAAGCGGCAGCCCAGTTGCTTCAGCGTGGTGATGAAGCGCCGTGCCTCGTCGATGTCGGCGATCGCCGCCGTCTCCGTGATCTCGAACACCAGGTCGGCGGGGTCGATGCCGCTCTGGTGCAGCTCGCGTGCGATCAGCGGCAGCAGCTCCGGGTCGGTGATCGACTTGCCGGAGAGGTTGACCTCCAACGTGATCTGCCGCCCCGCCGCCGTCTCGGCCGCGATGATGCCGATCGCCTGCCGCACCACCCAGCGGTCGATCGCCCGGATCAGGCCCGAGCGTTCCGCCACATCGAGGAAGGCGCCCGGCAGCACCACCTCGCCCGCTTCCGTGTGCAGCCGCAGCAGCAGCTCATAGGAAGCAACGGAAGCAACGGAAGCAACGGAAGCAACGGAAGCAACGGAAGCAACGGAAGCAACGGAAGCAACGGAAGCAACGGTGGCGGCGGCGCCGTGCGGCACGTCGCCGCGTAGGTCAAGGATGGGCTGCGCGTAGAGCACGAAACAGTCCGTCGCCAGCGCCTCGCGGATGCGCCGCTCCCAGGTGAGCGTGGCGGCGATCTGCGCCTGGGCATCGCCGGGCACGTAGACGCCGAAGCCGTTGCGGCCCTCTTCCTTCACCTGGTACATCACCAGGTCGGCGTAGGCCAGCAATTCGGAGGCCGAGTCGCTGTGCCGCGGATAGAGCACCAGGCCGATGCTGGCCGTGGTACCGACCGCCTGGCCGCCGAGCGGAATCGTGTGATGGCGCAGTGCGTCGAGCAGCTCCTCCGCGAGGCGCGTCGCCTCGCTCTCGGCCGTGTGCGGCAGCAGAATGGCGAACTCGTCGCCGCCCAGCCGGGCAAGAATGTCGCTCGCGCGCAGCCGTTGCCGCAGCACGCGCCCCACGCTCACCAGCAGCTCGTCGCCGGCGTGGTGGCCAAGCGTGTCGTTGATGTACTTGAACTGGTCGAGATCGATGTAAAGCAGGGCGCCGGCCGTGCCGTGGCGCCGCGCCTGCACGAGCTGCTCCTCCAGTTCCTCGGCGAAGCGACGGCGGTTGAACAGCCCGGTGAGCGGGTCGTGGCTGGCGAGGAAGACCAGTTCCCGCTCGGTTCGTTTGCGCTCGGTCACGTCCTGCGCCACCACCAGCGCCGCCGCGCGCCGGCCGAACTCGAGCGCGTGCGAGATGATCTCGACGTCGAGCTGCCGCCCGTCCCTGGTGCAATGGCGCCACGGTCCCGACGCCTCCAGCGCCGGCGCCTCCTCGCCCGCGGGCGCCAGCAGCGACTGCACGTCGTCGTCGCGCAGATCGCCGATGCGCATCTGCAGGAATTCCGCGCGCGTGTAACCGTAGTGGGCGATCGCCGCCTCGTTTACCTCGAGAATCTCGAAGCTCTCGAGGTCGTACACCCACATCGGATGCGGATTGGCGGCGAACAGCAGGCGGAAGGTCGCGGTGCTCTCCACCAGTGCGGCCTCGGCGTGGCGGCGCTCTTCCAGCTCCTGCTGCGTCTGCTCCAGCAGGCGGGCGTTATCCAGCGCCAGGGAGGCCAGTTCGGCGAACTGGCTCAACACCGCGACTTCAACGGAGGTGAAACGGCGCCCCGGCTCGCCCAGCGCGAGCGAGAGCACGCCGACGGGCTGCCCTCCTGAGACGATCGGCACGCCCGCCGCCGCGTGCACATGGTCGTACGCCGCGGCCGTCAGACGCCCTGCCCAGGTCGCATAATCCTCGATCACCACGGGCCGGCGCGCCTTCCAGACGCGGCCGCCCATGCCTTCGCCGTAGGCCACGCCCGCGCCGACGCGCGCGCTGAAGACCCCCGTCGCCACGGCCATCACCATCGCCTGCCCGTCCGCATCGAGCAGGGAGGCGTAGCCGTGGGACGTGTTCAGCAGCGCCGCGGCGCGGACGACGATCGTGTGCAGCACGTCGGCCAGCTCGCGGCGCTGCATCACCGCGAAGGTCGCCTCGTGCAGCGCGGCGAGATAGGCGTTCTGCTGGCGGACGGCCTCGTCCGTCCGTTCCTGTTCAGCAAGTCCCTGTTCGAGCTCGCGGCGCTGCCGCTCGATCGTGCGGCCGTCGCCGTTGACGATGGCGATCAGCAGCAGATAGACGATCGCCAGCCCGATGGCCAGCGCCAGTTCCGTCGATCGGCGCGCCGCGTCGATGCGGGCGGCGAGCGGCGCATAGGGGCGGTAGACGCCGAAAACGGCGCCGATCTCCGTGGCGCCGGGCAGGACGAGGGGAACGTCGATCTCCAGCAGCGGCGGCGCACCGGGCAGGCGGCCAACCTGATAGGCATCGGCGCCCATCGTCGCCCCGGCGGCGCTGTTGCCGGCCAGGGCCCGGCGCCGCCCGGCATCGGGCGGGAACACCCGGCCGATCTCGGCGGTTTCGCTGGAATAGAGCAGGCGGCCGGCGCGATCGAAGATCACGACGCGCTCGGCGTCGTCGCTCAGGATCTGGTCGCGCACGAAGGCGTCGAACCCGTCCAGCCGCTCGCCGCGGAGGGGCGCGGCCAGATCGGCCCGAGTGAGCCGCGGTAGCACGCGATTGGCCGCGAGCCGCTGCACGTCACTCTTCGCGTCGAGCAGCGCTCCCTGCTGCACGGCATGCGTCTGCGCCCAGACGGAAACGGCGAAGACAACCGCCATCACCCCCGCCGTGGCGACGGCGAAGCGCCAGGTCAGGCTCAGGCGGCTGAGAAACAGCAACAGCGACTGCCGGCGCATCCGTCCCTTCGCGTCTGCCGTTTCAGACGCACTCGGATAAGTATCGGCGCCGTACGCCCGTTCTTAAGATCCATGCCCAGCCGCCCTGTTGCCAGGCAGCCGTTCCCTGTCACACCGGTTACCCGGTTACAATGGGGCGCACCGGGCGTGCATGCAGGCGCGCCTGCGAGAGGCTGGCGATGACGCAATCCGCACGCCGAGGCATGACCCCGGCCGATCTCTTCCGCCTGGCGCTGGTGAGCGATGCGCAGATCGCGCCGGACGGCGCCCGCGTGGCCTTCGTGCGCACGCGGATGGACGAAGAACAGGACCGCTACCTCTCCACGATCTGGATCGTGCCGGCGGCCGGCGGCGAGCCGCGCCAGTTCACCACGGGCCCACGCCGCGACACGGCCCCACGCTGGTCGCCGGACGGCCGCTGGCTCGCCTTCTTGTCCGACCGCCCGCAGTCAGGGCTGAAGCGCCGCCGGCCGCAGCTTTACGTGATGCCCGCCGACGGCGGCGAGCCGCAGCGGCTCAGCGGCCTGCGGGGCGGCGCCGGCGAGCCGGTCTGGTCGCCGGACAGCCGCCGCATCGCCTTCGCCGCGCGCGTGGAACCCGAAGAGGCGGACGAGGATGAGGGCAAAGACGCCGCCGAGCGTCCCTCGAAGCCGGCGCGCGTGATCGAGACGCTGCGCTACAAGGCGAACGGCGAGGGCTTTATCCACGATCGCTGCCGCCAGATCTTCGTCGTCCCGCGCGAGGGCGGCGAGCCGCGCCAGCTCAGCGAGGGCGACTTCGACCACGGCGAGCCGTCATGGTCGCCGGACGGCACGCGCCTGGCCTTCGCCGCCGCCCGCCATGAAGACCGCGACTACGACCAGGTGGTCGACATCTGGTCGGTCGCGGCGGATGGCGGCGAGCCCGTGCGCCTCACCCCCGGCCGCGGTCCCAGCGCCAACCCGGCCTGGTCGCCGGACGGCGGGCTGATCGCCTACACCGGCAACGAGTACGCGCTGGACATGGGCCGCAACGCCCGCGTCTACGTTGTGCCGGCCGCGGGCGGCGAGCCGCGCTGCCTCACGGAGCGCCTCGACCGCACCTGCTCGCCCTTCGCCGGCGCGATCGGGCCGTTCTGGTCGGCCGACGCCCGCTTCGTCTATTTCGGCGCCGAAGACCAGGGCACGGTGCCGGTGTACCGCGTGGCGCCCGACGGCGGTGAGCCGGAGCGCCTGCTCGCCGGCCAGCGGCAGATCAGCAGCCTCTCGATCGCGGCAAACGGCGCCCTGGCCTTCACCGCAACGGACCCGACACACCCGGCCGAGGTCTTCCTCTGCGACGCGGCCGGCGAGCGGCAGCTCACCGATCTGAACCGTGTCTTCCGAGAAGAGGTCGAGCTGGTGGCGCCGCGGCCGATCCGCTACGAGCGGGCAGGCCTGGCGCTCGACGGCTGGGTGATGCCGCCCGCGGGCGCCGAGCCGGGCCGGCGCTACCCGGCGCTGCTCAACGTGCACGGCGGCCCGGCCACGCAGTACGGCTACACCTTCTTCGATGAGTTCCAGGTGCAGGCCGGCGCGGGCTTCGCCGTGATCTTCACCAACCCGCGCGGCAGCCAGGGCTACGGCGAGGAGTTCACCCGCGCCGTGCGCGGCGACTGGGGCGGCGGCGACTACGAGGACGTGATCGCCGGCCTCGAGGCGGCGCTGGCGCAGAGTGACTTCATCGATGCCGAGCGACTGGGCGTGCTGGGGGGCAGCTACGGCGGCTTCATGACGAGCTGGATCGTCGGCCATACCGATCGCTTCAAGGCGGCCTGCTCCGAGCGGGCGGTGAACAACGTCTATACCCTCTTCGGCACCAGCGACATCGGCTTCTTCTTTTCCGAGACACAGGCCGGCGTGCAGCCGTGGGAGAACCGGCAGTGATTCATCGATCACTCGCCGCTCACCTACGCGCCCAACATGCACACGCCGCTGCTGATCCTGCATGCAGAGAACGACATCCGCTGCCCGATCGAGCAGGGCGAAGAGCTGTTCGTGGTGCTGAAGAAGCTGCGGCGCGAGGTGCGCTTCGTACGCTTTCCCGACGAGAACCACGAGATGTCGCGCGCCGGCCGCCCGCGCCACCGCCGCGACCGCTTCGGCTTCATCCTCGACTGGATGCACGCGCACCTGCAGCCCCAGCAGCAACCAGCCGCGGAGCCGGAGGCGGCCGCGCGGCGCTGACGGCGGTGTGCGACGGCAGGACGATGCGCGAGCCCGCGTCGCGGAAGGTGGGGCGCGGCGCGGCTACCGGAGCGAGCGGTAGACGATCACGTTGACGCGCTCCAACGTCACCAGCCCTTCCTGCACCAGGTCGTGCACGGTGGGCAAAAAGGCCTGGATCTTCGCCTCCTCGTCCACGATCTCGATCACCATCGGCAGGTCGGGAGCGATATCCACCAGCCGTGCGGTGTGGATGCGGCTGTGCGCGCCGAAGCCTTCCACGCCGCGCAGCACGGTGGCGCCGGCCAGTCCCTGCCGCCTCGCCGCCTCCACCAGCGCCGAGTGCAGGCTCTTGCCGTGCCAGGTGTCCGATTCGCCCACGAAGATGCGCAGCAGCACGCCCTGCAACGGCGTATCCATCGTCGCCTCCCGCATCGCGGCCCGGCCTAACGGCTGAGCAGGCGCGCCAGGGCGATGCCCAGCAGCGCCGCCGCGAGGCCGACGCCCACGCTCGCCAGCAGGTAGGCGATCGCCCGCTCGGTCTCATGATGCTCCGTCAGCCGCAGCGCATCGAGCGAAAAGCTGGAAAACGTCGTGAAACCGCCAAGCACGCCGACGACGAGAAAGACGCGGCCGTTCGGCCCGATCGCGCCCGCTTCGTCGGCCAGCGTGGCAAGCAGGCCGATGCAGAAACAGCCCACGATGTTGACGCCGAGGGTGCCCCAGGGAAACGCGGCGCCGAACCGATCGGCCGCCCAGGTCGAGGCCAGGTAGCGGGCGCCGGAGCCGAGCGCACCGCCGGCCAGTACGAACAGCAGCTTCACCGCACCTGCTTTCCGGAGCGCAAGCGAACGCCCCTACCGGGATCCAGACACCGCGCGCAAGCGCGATGAGGAATTCGGTAGAGGCTATCAGCCCCGTGGGCGGTTCGCCGGCGCGGCCGGCGGGCGAGCCTCATCGCCCGTCCTCACCGTAGCAGCGCGGCGCGCCTGGCGCCAGTTGGCCGCGCTGCTGGCCCCGCCGTCGCGCCGGTGCTACGATCCCGCCGTGAGCACGGCGACCGCGATGGACGAGACGGCCTACCTGGACGAGCTGCAGCCGCAGATGGAGGAGCTGGGCCTGCAGCAGGCGCCCAACCTGGGGCGCTTCTGCGGCTACTGCTACGGCCGCTTGCCCGATGGCGAAACGGTCTGCCGCCACTGCCGCCGCGCCGTGAGCGAGATCGCATCGGTCAGCAAGGTGCCGATCTACGTGCTGCGGCTCTATCTGGCGAAGCGGCGGCGCGAGGGGATCCTCGTCAACACCTTCGCCTTCCTCGGCCTGTTCCTGGCCGTGGTGCTGTCGGGCGTGATCTACTTCTTCCTGATCGGCAACTGGCGCATCATCGCGCTGCTGGTGCTGCTAGCAGCGGGCTGGTACTTCGCCAACCTGCTCGGCTACAACGTGGGCGGCACGCTGGGCTACAACTGGGGCCGGCGTGTGCGCGACAACTACTGGCTGCGCTATCTTGAGGACCGGCGCAACGGCGTGGCGCCCGAGGTCTAATCGGCGCGGCGCCGCGGCAACCGTGCGGACGGCAGGGGAGTGGCGTGGACGAAGGGCTGGCCGTGTTTCTGATCGCGCTCGGCATCGCCGGCGTGATCTCGCTGATCGTGGTCCTGCTCGTGATCACCGGCCGCTCGCCCAACCGCGTCTGAGGTCCGACCTTCCGTATTTCTCAACGAATGCCTGCACGAACGCGTCGCGCAAATCGACGACAGCGGCCCGCCAATCCTGGCGCCGCGGCCGCGCGCCGGCGCCGATCGCCAGCTCGATCAGGTCGGGCAACACGATCGGGCCGCCGGACAGATGCGTGCACCGCGGCGCTTGCGGGCGGTGGCCATGGCGCGGCCCGCTTCTGCCCGCCGTTGTCGCACGTCGCATGGCGGCGGCTTCAGAGCAGGCGGGGCTGCGGCGCCGGCTGGCCCTCGCCCCGCGGCGGCGCCACGGCGGGCGCCACGTCCGGCGCCTCGCGCAGCAGGCGGGCCAGGTCCTGCGCGTTGCGGATGCCCTTGTCTTCCACGCAGTTGTTCATCAGCACATGCACATCGCTCGATTGCTCGGCCAGTTGCTCGATGCCTGGCAGCCAGCCCTGCAGCTCGGCGTCCGTGTACTGGTAGTCGTACTTCGCCGAGACGCCCACGTCGCGCGCCGCCCAGGTGGCGGCGTTGCGGCCGTGAAAGCGCACCACCGCCGTCTCGGCCGTGGCCGCCACGATCGGCGGCACGCTGGCCGGCGTGCCCTGCGGCTCATCCACGCAGACGAAGGGATAGCCGTGCTCGCGCAGCAGCGCCAGGGTGCCCGGCGTGTGCTCCGCGTCCAGCCAGAGCGGGTTGCGGAACTCGACGGCGGGCGTGTACTGCGGCAGCCGCTCGCGCAGGGCGGCGAGGTAGGCACGGCTTTCGCGGCCGGGCAGGAACCACTTGGGGAACTGGAAGAGCACCACGCCCAGCTTGCCGGCGCTGTCGAGCGGCAGCAGCGCCGCGGCGAAACGGCGCCAGAGCTCGTCTTGCAGGCTCGCCGGCAGGTCGCGGTAGTAGAGGTTGCGCTTCGCGCCCAGCTCGTCGGGCAGCGCCTCGCGCAGATCCTTCGGCAGCGAGCGCGGCGGCGTCGGGTGCTGGGTGAAGAGCGCGTAGGCCTTGATGTCGAAGACGAAGCCGTCCGGCGTGCGCTCCACCCAGAGGCCGGCCGTGTGCTCGGCGGGCATGGCGTAGTAGGAAGAATCGACCTCCACGATCGGAAACTGGCTGGCGTAGAACTGCAGCCGCGCCTCGGCCGTCTTCGCCTCCGGCGGATAGAAGCGGCCGCACTCGATCAGGCTCTTGTCCGTCCACGAGGCCGTGCCGATACGGATGCGCCCCAGCGTGTCGTGCCGTCCGTTTTCGCTCATATGTTCATTTTAACACTGCTTAACACCGCTTAACACTGCCCGCACGGCGTGCCCATACCGCTCGGGGCCACGTTCGCCGGCCAGTGGAACCCGTGGCGAGGCATTTGCAGCGCCGATGCACGGGCGTACACTTGTCCCAACCGTACCCCGCGAGCCGCGCCCCTACGGGCCATGGAATGCGAGGGAAAACATGCGCAGCAAGTTCGCGATCGCCGGGCATCCGCTGCATCCGGCTCTGGTTTCCTTGCCGATCGGGCTGTTTATCTGGGCGCTGATCGCGTCGATCGTGCATGCCGCCGGCGGCGGCCGCAGCTGGTACGACATCGCCTTCTGGACCAGCTTCGCCGCCTGGATCATCGCCCTGGTGGCGGCGCTGCCCGGCTTCGGCGACTTCTTCACGCTGGCGCGCGGCAGCGACGCGCAGACGATGGCGATCACGCACATGGCGCTGAACCTGAGCGTGGTGGTGCTGTACATCATCGCCTGGGCGCTGATGCTGAACGCCGGCGCCACCAGCGGCGGCAAGCAGGCCGCGGTGATCGTCCTGCAGGCGGTGGGCACGGGGCTGCTGGCGCTGAGCGGCTGGCTGGGTGGCGAGCTGGTCTACCGCCATCACCTGGCGATGGTGCCCGACGACGCCGAACTGGCGCAGGCCGAAGACCGCGTGCACCACGCCGGCCGCCCGGGCCTGCAGGGGCGCTGACCGCCGCGGCCCCACGCCTTCAGCGGCATGCTGGTCCGTGCTGCCGGAACTGCGGCCGGCGGGCCGGCTCTGTGCGCGCCGAACCGGCCGCGAAACCGGCCGTGGGGGCAAGCGCAACCCGTACGCTGGTACCGGTCGGCGGCGGACCATCTGCCTTGCGGTTCCACAAGCCGGCATTGCTGTCACTTGGCTCGGCACACACCTGTGTGATATAGTGCTCACGTATTGTACGTCTATGAATGGAATCGAGTCGATGATGAAAGAAACCATGCGCACGCATGTGCATGTTCCGCGCGACCTGGTCGAGGCGATCGACCGGGTCGCGGGCAAGCGCAAGCGCAGCGAATTTGTGACCGAGGCTCTGCGCGAGAAGCTCGCGCGCGAACGGCAGAAGGAAGCGCTGGCCGCCACCGCCGGGGCGCTGGCTGCTGCCGACTACCCCGAGTGGGCCACGCCGGAAAAGACCTCGCAGTGGGTGCATGACCTGCGCCGTGCCGCTGATGCGCACACCGGCGAGAAGCTGCGCGGCAGCTCCCGCGCATGACCTATCAGGTGCTTGATACCGACAGCATCATCGACTACCTCAAGGGGGTCGCCAGCTCCGTCGCCTTCATCCTGAGCCTCGGGGCCACAGGGCACACCCTGGCCACGACCGGTGTAGTCGTGGGCGAGGTCAGCTCCGGCCTGCATCCCCAGGACCGGCCGGCGGGTGAGCAGCTCCTGGACTCCCTGATCTACCTGCCGACCTCACGTAACGCCGCGCGCCAGGCGGGCCTGTGGCGCTATACGTTTGCGCGACAAGGCATTGCCCTGGCGATGACCGATGCCCTCATCGCCGCGACCGCTCGGGAACACGGGGCGATGGTGGTGACCGGCAACGTCCGCGACTTTCCCATGCTCATATCCGGCTCGACCCTGCTGCCGCTGCCACGCGTGGCGCAGCCGTAGCGCTCGCCGGTGGGGAGGTTGACAGCGAAGGGCAGGCCAGCACGAGCCGCTCGATCGCGTCCCGCCGGCCCACGTCCGGCGCGGGCCGAGGACCGCGTGCACCACGCCGGCCGCCCGGGCCTGCAGGGGCGCTAGTCGCCGCCGCGGCCCCACGCCTTCAGCGCCATGCTGGTACGTGCTGCCGGAACTGCGGCCATCGGCTCGCTTCGGTGTGCGCCGAACCGGCCGCGAAACCGGCCGTGGGGGCACGTGCAACCCGTACGCTGGTACCGGTCGGTAGGCGGACCATCTGCGGGTGCGCGCTCGCAACCGTGGCACGGTCTCTCCCCCATGCCCCCGCTGCGACACTGGTGCTTGTGAGCGAGGTCACATTGGCACCGACCGCTCCAGGAGGAATCAGCGATGCAATCGCAGCGCTCTTTCACCAGTCGCATCGCCAGCTTCAGCTTCCGGCACAAGTGGTATGTGCTCGGCGCCTGGCTGGTGCTGCTGGTGACGGCCGGTGTACTTTCAACCGGCCTTGGCTCGACCCTGACCACCGACTTCCGCGACCTCAGCCATTCTGACTCGCGGGTCGGCAAGGACCTGATCGACAACCGCTTCGGCGCCCGGCCCTTCGTCGAAGAGCTGGTGGTCCGCAGCAACACGGACACGGTCGATTCTCCCGCCTTCCAAAGCCAGGTGACGGGCCTGGCGGGCCAGCTCCGCGGCCTCAAGGGCGTGCAGAGCGTCCAGACCTATCTGGATACGCAGAGCCCGAGCATGGTCTCCGCCGACCGCCACGCCGCGCTGACGGCCGTGACGCTCTCCAACGATGAGAAGACGGCCGAGAAGGACGTGGGGGCCGTGGTCGACGCGGTGAAGGGTGCGCAGCACCCCGCGGGCTACGAGCTGCACCTCACCGGCCCCGCCTCGACCGCGCATGAGCAGAACAAGCTCTCGGAGAAAGATCTCTCCAGCGCCGAGACGTTCGGTCTGCCGATCGCGCTGATCGTGATGCTGCTCGCCTTCGGCACCGTCGTGGCGGCGGGCGTGCCGCTGTTGCTCGGCTTCGCCGCGATCGGCGGGGCGCTGGGCATCGTGGCGCTGATCGGCAAGGTGTTCGCGCTCAGCTTCTTCGTCACCAATATCATCTCGATGATCGGCCTGGCGGTCGGCATCGACTACTCGCTGTTCATCATCGGGCGCTACCGCGAGGAGCTGAAGCGCGGCCGCACGCCGGCCGAGGCGCTGGCGATCGCCAGTGACAGCTCCGGCCGCGCCGTCTTCTTCTCCGGCATCACGGTGCTGCTGGCGCTGGCCGGCATGCTCTTCGTGCGCAACAACATCTTCGTCAGCATCGGCATCGGCGCCATGGTCGTCGTGCTGGTTGCGGTGGCCGCCAGCCTGACGCTGCTGCCGGCGCTGCTGAGCCTGTTCGGCCGCAAGATCAATGCCCTGCGCATCCCGTATCTGGGCAAGGCCGCCTTCGGCCAGCGCTTCTGGGGCATGGTGACGCACGCCGTGCAGCGCCGCCCGGTGGTCTTCCTGGTCGGCAGCGTGGCGCTGCTCGGCGCCGCGGCGCTGCCGCTGACGCAGATCAACCTCGGCTCCAACGGCGTGGAGTCGCTGCCGCACAACACCGATTCCTACCAGGGCATCAAGGCGCTGGAGCGCGACTTCTCCGCCGGCATCAACGACCCGATCCGCATCGTGGTCGACGGCGACGTGAAGAGCGCGGCGACGCAGAGCGCGATCACGTCCTTGCAGCAGACGGTGGGACAGAACCCGTCCTTCCAGTGGCTGGGCGTGCAGAACGACCAGGCCGGCCGCACGGCGCTGATCGAGGTCTCGACGAGCACGGTGGATACCGGCAACGCCTCGCGGCAGCTCGTCAACGAGCTGCGCAGCGACACGGACTCGGCCTTCCACGGCAGCGGCGCCAGGGCCTACGTGACGGGCAACCTGCCAGGCTTCTTCGATGTGAAGAACCAGACCGACTCGGCCGTGCCGGTGGTCTTCACCTTCGTGCTCGGTCTCAGCTTCCTGCTGCTGCTGATGGTCTTCCGCAGCGTGGTGATCCCGGCCAAGGCGATCCTGATGAACCTGCTCTCGGTCGGCGCGGCCTACGGGCTGATCGTGGCGGTCTTCCAGAAGGGCTTCCTGGCGAGCCAGCTCGGCTTCCAGCGCACGAGCCAGGTCGAGTTCTGGCTGCCGCTCTTCCTCTTCAGCATTCTCTTTGGCCTGAGCATGGACTACCACGTCTTCCTGCTCAGCCGCGTGAAGGAAGAGTACGACCGCACCGGCGACAACACGCTGGCGGTGCGCGAGGGCGTGCAGTCTACGGCCGGCATGATCACCAGCGCGGCGATCATCATGGTGGCGCTGTTTGCGGCCTTCAGCCGCAGCAGCCAGGTGAGCCTGCAGCAGATGGGCTTCGGGCTGGCGGTGGCCGTGTTCATGGACGCGACGATCATCCGCTCGATCCTCGTGCCGGCGGCGATGCAGCTGCTGGGCAACTACAACTGGTGGATGCCGTCCTGGCTGGGCTGGCTGCCGAAGATCTCGGTCGAGGGCAGCGCGGCGCTGGCGGCGGACGCCGAGGAGCGCCTGGAGCTGGCCGCGGCGGACTAACCCCGGCGACCGTTCAACCCCTGCCCCCGCGCTTCCACACGTGTGGAAGCGCGGGGGCTTCGCTATGCCCGGAGAGAACGGGAATCGTGCGGACAGACGACGGACCTGTTGCGGGCATCGGGCCGGGAGGGCCGCCGCGGTTGGACTGATAGAACTTCGCCCGGCGGCTGCCGAAGCGCGAGCGACGGAAGCGGCGGCGGCAGACGACTAACCGAATATCGTTCTCCGGCCGGCGGGGCCGGGATGGCGGCGGCGAAGGCGGCAGATGCGGCACTGAGCAGAAGGAGGCAGCCTCGTGACGCGCAAGAGAAGGACTATCCCGATGAAGGGGGTGCTGATCGCGGCCGCCGGCGCGCTGGCGTTGACCGCGTTTCTGCGCTTCCAGCCGTTCGTGCACGGCCAGGGCCACCGCCCGGCACCGGCCGACCACGGCGTCGACGAAAACGCGGAGCGGATGATCGAAGAGGGACGGCAGACGTTCCGCTTCGACACCTTCGGCTCGGAGGCGTTCTTCGGCGAGGCGCTGAAGCTGCACAAGGCGATCGAGGGCGCCAACCTGGGAGGCGTCGGCCCCGGCGTCAGTCCGAAGACGGCGCTCTCCGTCGGTCTGAAAGTCGACCAGGACGCGCTGCCGCCGAATGTGGTCAAGGCGATCCAGGCAGGTCAGGTCAACCTGGACGACCCGGCCACGACGCTGACGCTGCTGAAGCTCAACGCCGTCGTCGGGCTGACCGGCTTCTTCGATGACTCGGGCCAGCTCAAGTCGCTGGGCATCCAGTGCGCCCTCTGCCACTCCACGGTCGATAACGCCTTCGCGCCGGGCATCGGCCACCGGCTGGACGGCTGGCCGAACCGCGATCTGAACGTCGGCGCGATCATCGGCCTGGCGCCCGACCTGTCCACCGTCACCACGCTGCTTGGTGTGGACGAGGCCACGGTGCACACGGTGCTGAACGCCTGGGGCCCGGGCAAGTTCGACGCCGAGCTCTTCCTCGACGGCAAGGGCTTCCGCCCCGACGGCAAGACGGCGGCGGTGTTGATTCCGCCCGCCTTCGGCCTCGCCGGCGTCAACCTGCATACCTACACCGGCTGGGGCTCCGTGCCCTACTGGAACGCCTTCGTCGCCAATTTGGAGATGCACGGCCAGGGCAACTTCTACGATCCGCGCCTCAACGATCCGCAGAAGTTCCCGGTTGCCGCCAGGGCCGGTTTCGGCAACACGCGCAACAAGCCGGACCAGGTCACCGCGAAGCTCGCCGCCCTGCAGTTCTACCAGCTGGCGATCGCCGCGCCGGCGCCACCCAGGGGAAGCTTCGATCCGGTGGCGGCCAAACGGGGCGAAGACCTCTTCATGAACAAGGCGAACTGCGCCCAGTGTCACGTGCCGCCGTTGTTCACCGAGCCCGGCTGGAATATGCACACGCCCGCCGAGATCGGCATCGATGACTTCCAGGCCAGCCGCTCACCGGACGGGCACTACCGCACCACGCCCCTCAAAGGGCTCTGGACGCACCAGCAGGGCGGCTTCTACCACGACGGGCGCTTCGCCACCCTGCGCGAAGTCGTGCAGCACTACAACGACTTCTTCCACCTGGGGCTGAGCGATCAGGAGATGAACGACCTGGTGGAGTACCTCAGGTCGCTGTAGCTCCGGCATCAGTCAGGCGTGTGGCCCGGTGGCCCGTGTGCGGTGCCTGCGGTGCAGTGAGACAGGCCGGCCTGCCTCACTTAGCGCCGGCGCGCCAACCCATTGCCGGAAGGCACATCCCACGGAACAGCGGAGCGGACGATGGCCAGCCTTTCGATCGACCTCTTCTATATCGGGCTCGGCGTTACGGCCGTGGCAACGGCGCTCTATCTGCTGCACGCGATGGGCGCCTGGGTCGGCTACCGGCGGGCCGCGACCAGCGCCGGCGAGATCACGATCCCGGTGATGGTGCGCCTGCCGGCCGAGCTGGGCCGCTGGGCCAGCGGCACGCGGCTGCTGGCGACGGCGCTGCTCACCGCCGCGCTCGTCTGCCGCGTGATCGCCACCGGCCACCCGCCCTACACCAATATGTGGGAGTACCAGGTCGCCTTCGGCTGGACGACGCTGGTGATCTACGGCCTGTTCGAGTGGCACTACGGGCAGCGCACGCTCGGCGCCTTCGTGCTGCCCGTCGCGCTGACACTGTTCGTCGTCTCGGCGGTCTTCTTCCCCGCGCAGGTGCAGCCGCTGGTGCCGGCGCTGCAGGCCAACCGCATCCTCGCCATCCACGTCGGCACCATGATCCTGGCCTACAGCTCGTTCACCGTCTCCTTCGGCGCCGCGGCCATGTACCTGCTGCAGGGGCCGAACGCCCGTTTTCCGCGGCTGCCGGGCCGGGTGCTGCTCGACACGATCGCCTACCGCTCGGTCGCCGTCGGCGTGCCCCTGCTGGCGCTGGGCATCGGCCTGGGCGCCTGGTGGGGCTATTCGGCCTGGGGCCGCTACTGGGGCTGGGATCCGAAAGAAACGTCGGCGCTGGTCACCTGGCTGATCTACGCCGGCTACCTGCACGTGCGCGGCCTGCGCGGCTGGCGGGGCGACCGCTCGACCTGGATCCTGATCGGCGGCTACGCCGCGGTCCTCTTCACCTACTTTGCCGTCAACCTCTGGGTCAGCGGCCTGCACAGCTACGCCGGCGTATAGCTTCCCGCAGCCGCGGGCCGGAGCGCGCCTGAGTGCGCCTGAGTGCGCCTGAGTGCCAATGAACATAGAACCGCAGCGAAACGCCCCCCGCTCCGACACCGCACCGGCGGAGCGGATCGAGGAAAACCCGCAGCAACGGCGCGAGTGGCACGGAGCCTGGCGCAGCATCGTGCTGCCGCTGGCCGTGGTCGCGGCCGTTGCCGCGGCCATCTACGGCGTGCAAGCGCATCACGGCGGCAGCGGCGCCGTCCACGGCAACGGCGGCTTCGGTCTCGTCGCGGCGCCCACGGACAAGAGTCCCGCGGGTGTGCGCCCGGCGGCCAGGGAGGGAAGGCCGGCGCCGGACTTCGTCCTGCAAACCGCCGACGGCGGCGTGGTCCGCTTGAGCGATCTGCGCTCCCACCCGGTGGTGCTCAACTTCTGGGCGAGCTGGTGCGGTCCCTGCCGCGCCGAGATGCCGGAGTTCCAGACGGTCTACGACACCGCGCGCGACAGCGGTCTGGTGGTGCTGGCCGTCAACGTCCAGGAAAGCCCGGGCAAGGTCAAAGACTGGGCGAAGCAGTTCAGCCTCACCTTCCCGATCGTGCTCGACGCGACGGGCCAGGTGAGCCAGGGCTACGACGTGGGCGGGCTGCCGTTGACCGTCTTCGTCGGCCGCGACGGCGTGATCAAACGCATCCACCCCGGGCAGCTAGACCGTACGGCGATCCTGAACGGTCTGGCGGCGATCCTGTAAGGCTGGTGCCATGATTCGACTCTCGGTCGTGCGCCGCCGCGTCCGTGCTGGCCGGCGCGTCGATCTGCCGCACGCGCTGTGGCGGTTGCTCACCTCCGTGCGCTTCGCCCTCTGGCTGATCGGCTTCGTTGCCCTCTCCGGGCTGCTGGGCGTCCTCATCCCGCAGGTGCCGCCGGCGATGCGCGGCGATGCGACGGCGGTGGCGGGCTGGCTGCAGTTTGAATCGGGCAAGTTCGGCGTCTTCACCGAGCCGATGCACCGCCTGGGGCTCTTCGACGTCTTCGACACCCGTTGGTTTCAGGCGGGCCTCGGCCTGCTCGCGATCGCGATCGCGGTCTGCGTCGGCAACCGCTTCCCGCCGATCTGGCGCACGATCCGCCGCCCGCCGAAGCGCGTCGCCGACAGCTATCTGCGCCGCGCCCACCACCACGCGGAGTTCGCCACGCCCGCGGAGGCCGGCGCCTTCGAGCGGGTGCTTGCGCGCCGGCACTACCGCGTGCAGCGCTTCGAAGAGAACGGCGCGGTGTATCTCTTCGCCGACCGCTTCCAGTGGGCGCAACTGGGCACCTTCGCCTCGCACCTGGCCCTGATCGTCTTCATGGTGGCCGGCCTCGTCAGCGTGGCCACGGGCTACGAGACCCAGCTCTTCATCGCCAAAGGCTGGGACGCCCCAATCTACCCCGTCAACAACCCCAACCAGATCCAGGTGCATCTCGACGACACGCTGGGACGGTTTGACCAGCGCGGGCGCCCGCTCGACTACCGTTCTATGCTGACGCTCTCCCGCAACGGCCGCGAGGTCAAGCGCTGCGTGGCGACGGTCAACGACCCATGCTCGTACGGCGGCTTCCGCTTCTCACAGGCCGCCTATTTCGGCTTCGGCGCCGAGTTGCTGGTGCGCGACCTGACGGCAAACCGGGTCGTGTACGACGAGGTCCTGCAACTGAAGGACCAGATGCCCGGGCCGCATCTGGCCGTGCGCGACGACGCGGGCCGGCTGCTGCTCGATCAGACGGTGGTGATGCGCACCTCGCTGGCAGGCACCTTCCTCTCGCGCGTGACCGTCCCGCAGACGAATCGGAGCTTCCTGGTCGGCGTGCGGCCCGACGAGGACCACCACCGCTGGTCGATGGTCGTGCTCGAGAGCCGGCCGGACGGCGGCCAGGAAGCCGCGGCACGGCTGCTGCTGGTGCCCGGACAGGAGGGCGCGCTGTCCGGCCTGCACTTCCAGTTCAGCAGCCTGGCCGCGCTGCCGGCAGCCACACGGAGCGACGTCCCCGCCGCGCCGTCGAGCAGCGCCGACGGCGGACAGGCGCCGGTACTGCTGCAAATGACCAACGCGATCTTCGGCTCAAGCGAGTCGTCGTCGGGCCGCGCCCTGCCCGTGGCGCCGGTAAACGGGCCGCCCACCCTCTACATCAGCGGCATCGGCACGGAGCCGGCGGCGCTGCGGCAGGGCGAATCCGTCTCCATCGACGGCTTCGAATACTCCTTCCTGGGCCAGCGCGCCTTCGCCGGCATTCAGGTGAAGCGCGACCAGGGCGCGCTGTTCATGTGGATCGCGATTGCGCTGCTGGTCGGTGGCACGGCGATCACCTTCCATGTGCCGCGGCGGCGGCTCTGGGCGAAGATCACGCCGCAACGGACGTATGTCGCGGGTATCGCCGGGCACCTGGTGGACTTCGGCAAGGAGCTGCACGAGCTGGGAGCGGAGGCCGGCGCATCGGACACAGCGGCCGCGGACGAGCAGATCCATGCGCGCTGAATCCGTCGAAGCGGCAGGCCGCGGCGGTATGACACCGGGCGCCGTCCTCACGGCTCCAGCGGCTGGGCACGTGCGCGAGGCAGGGGAGCGGCGGCTGCGACGCTCGCCGCTGGCGATCGTCTACCTGACGGTCTTCATCGATCTGCTCGGCTTCAGCATCATCCTGCCCCTGCTGCCCTTCTACGCCGAGCGCTTCGGCGCCACGGGGGCCTGGGTCGGGACGCTGCTCACCGCCTACGCCGCCGTGCAGTGCGTGAGCGCGCCCCTGCTCGGCCGGCTCTCCGATCGGGTCGGCCGTCGCCCGGTGTTGTTGCTGAGCCTGGCGGGCTCGGCGGCATCGCTGGCCCTGACGGGGGTCGCGAACTCGCTTGTGCTGCTGCTGGCGGGCCGGGCTCTGGCCGGCCTCTTCGGCGGCAGCATCTCGACGGCACAGGCCTACGTCGCCGACATGACCGAGCCGCGCGAGCGCGCAAAATACATGGGCCTGCTGGGCGCGGCGATCGGACTCGGCTTCGTCTTCGGCCCCGCCATCGGCGCCGGGCTGGCGCCGTTGGGCTTCGGCGCGGCCGCCTTCGCCGCCGCCGGGCTGGCCGCCGCCAACCTCGCCTTCGCCTGCCTCAGGCTGCCCGAGTCCCACGGCGATCGCGGCTGGAACAGACACACCCGCGCTTCCCTTGCGAGCCTGCTCGCGGGGTCGCGCCGGTCCGGCGCCGGCCGCACGCTCGCCGGCATCTTCCTGGCGACCTTCGCTTTCGTCAGCCTGGAGGCGACCTTCGCGCTGTTCAGCCAGCAACAGTTCGGGCTCGGCCCGGCGGGGTTCGGCATCGTCTTCACCTACCTCGGCCTGCTGATCGTCTGCGTGCAGGGCGGCCTGGTGGGCCGCTTGAGCCGGCGCTACGAGGAGCGCGCCCTGGCCGCCGCCGGCGCCGCGGCTCTCTGCCTGGCGTTCGTGGCGCTCGCGGCCGCTCCCGGTATCGGGCTGGCGCTGCCGGCCCTGGCGGCGCTCGCCCTCGGACAGGGGTTGCTCTCGCCCTCGCTCTCTGCCCTGCTGTCGCGAGAGAGCCACGCGGGCGAGCAGGGCAGCATGCTCGGCCTGGGACAGGCCGCCGGGGCCGCCGCCCGCGCCGCCGGCCCGATCGCCGCCGGCTGGCTGTTCGACGTCAACCGCGCCGCGCCCTATCTCGTGAGCGCCGGCCTGGCGCTGGCGGTGGCCTATCTGCTCAGTCAGACGAAGGCGCCCATGGTGGCAGCCACGGCCGGCGAGTCGGCCCCCGGCTGAGACCCGGCAGACGGATCAGGGTTGCGGGGCGGGTTTCGCGGGTGCGCCGATGCGGCCCAGCGCGATCGGCTTCGCCGTCTCCAGCCGCTCGTCGGCCACCAGCTCAAGGTGGTCCACCCACTTGACGCTCTGGTAGCAGGCGGTCCAGCTTGCGATCAGGCGCAGCGGCCCGCCGTGCTCCCGCGGCAACGGCGCGCCGTCCAGCTCGTAGGCCAGCAGCGGCCCTTCGCCGCCGATCTGCGCGAGCGGCAGCACGCTCACGAACGCACCCGCGCCCACGGCCACGTAGCGCGCCGCCGCCAGCGGCCCGGCCTGGCGCAGCACGTCGGCAAGCCGCGTGCCCGTCCAGCGCAGCCCCGGCACGCGCCAGCCCTCTTCGCAGGCGAAATCGGCGGTGAATTCGGCCACGGGCAGCGCCAGCACCTGCGCCAGCGCCAACGCCAACGGCGTGCGTACCAGGCCGTCGACGCGCAGCCGTGCAGGCGCCCGCTCTGCTTGCCCCTCGGCGACGGCTTCGCGGGGCATCGGGAAGCGGGGAAGCTGGCTGAGCAGGCGCTCCTCGGCCATCGTTCGCTCTCCTCCAGTTGTGCGCGCTGCGCCGGTACGGCGGGCAGGGCCGCGCGGTTCGCCTGGCCTTCATCATACATGGATACGTGGTGCGGCGGGCGCCGCGGGCGGACACGCCCGCGCCTTGAACCGCTTGTTGCGGCGCCGCCCCGCGGGTGCTGGCAACGAAGACGGCCCGCCACCTCTCCGAAGGGGTGGCGGGCCGGGAAGCCGATGGCGAGACAGGGCCCTCAGGCGTCGCTGCCCAGCTCCAGCACCCAGTACCAGCCGTACGGGGCGTTGGGGTTGGTCGGCTGGTAGCGCACCAGGCCGACGTAGTTCATGTTCGGGTCCAGCAGGTTCGCGTTGTGCACCGGCGAGTGTTCCCACTGGTTCAGCGTCTCCACCGCCGTGGCGAAGCCGCCGGAGATGTTTTCCGCCATAAAGGCGTAGGGCGCCGTGTAGCCGCAGTCGCGAAAGCGCTGGTCCCAGGTGCGGAAGCTGTCGTCGTGCGCGGTGTAGCGGTTGTTGGCCATATCCATGGCCTTCCATGCCGCCGCGCGCTGCAGCGGCGGATCGAACTGCAGCGGACCGAGCCCGTACTGCGCCCGGTAGGCGTTCAGCATATCGAGCAGCGCCTGCTCCTCGGGGTCGATCTGGAGCTGGCTGTCCGGCACGTCGCAGTTGACCGTGGCGCCGTCCGCGTGGACGGGCGCCGTGCTGCGCAGGCCAGCGGGCAGCGCGGCGGCGAGCAGGGTGGCGCCGAGCGCCATGGCGAGCGCCTTGCGCGACGTGCGGATGAAGGTGCTGCTGGGTGTCACCGTAGACGTTCCTTTCTCCGATCGCCGCCCGGCGGCGACGAGAGAACACCGAGGCGATGGCCGCTCGAAGCGCGGTCCCCGGTGCGGGAACGTCTTCGCAGTGGCTTGCGGCGGTCCGGCTGCCGTGTCCGCGCCGGGCGCGCCCGTACGCGAAGGTAGGCCCGAGACTTTGCGCCCCCGCCTTTCGCCGGGTTTGCCTTTGTCCAGCGTGCGAACCGGATCAGACTCGGAAGGCGATCGCCGCGGCCTCGCCGGGCCGCGGCGGCGCTCTACCACCGGCTTATATCAATATCGTGGCTGTGAAGCAATGTCTTTGCACAGCCGTGGTAACGCTTCAGTAACGTTGCCGCGGCCTCCTGCCGCTGCCGGCGGCAAGGGCGCAGCCGGAGGGTCCGGCTGCGCCCTCGCCTGCTGCCGTGCCGTCCGCGCTGGCCAACGCGAGGCGGCTCAGCCGCCGCTCATTTGACCGTCACCTGCACGCTGCAGGTGGCGCCGACGTTGCCGGCCACGTCGAACGGCTTATAGGTCAGCGTGTAGCTCCGGCCCTTCGTGGCCCGCAGCTGGCCCGTCGTATCCGCCGAGCCCGGCGCGAAGCCGACGATGTCGCTGCCGGCCGTGGCCGGGTTGTTGCTCGCCACGGAGACGAGCTGGAAGCCGTTCGGCCCGGAGAGGCCCGACTGATCGGTGACTGTGACCGTGGCCACGACGCTCACCAGCTTGCCGTTGGCCGGTCCGATCGGGTTCGGATTCACGACCACGCTGCACACGGGCGGCGCCTTGTCGATCAGGATCGGCCCGAAGAAGGCCGGCGGGTTCGCCTCGTTGCCGGCGGCGTCGCTGCAGTTGCCCGTCACCGAGCTCGTCGTGCCCTGCGCGCTGACCGTCACCGGCGGGCTGAGGAAGGCCTGCTCGTCGGTGACCACCGGCGGCACGCCCGACTGCACCGCGCCCTGGTCCTGGCAGCTGAACGTCACGACCACGTCGTGGTTGGTCCAGGCGCCGGCGGTGTAGGGCACGGTGTGGCCGTTGTTGTCCGTCGTCGTTGCCGAGGCCGAGGCCCTGGGCAGCGTCATGTCGATGTCGATGCCGTTCGCCGGGTCGGGCGGGAACGTGATCGTCGCGCCGTTGCCGGCGGCGTCCGTGCAGTTGCCGCTCACCTGGTCGTTATGCACCTCCGTGTTGATCAGGATCGGCTGCGTGACGAAGGCGATCTGCGTGCCGCCGGCGATCGGCGTACAGCTGAACGTCACCGTCACCGCCTGGTCGGTCCAGGTGCCCGGCGTGTACGGCTGGCCGCCGGCCGTGGCCGACGCCGTGATCACCGGCGCGCTCTTGTTGATGTTGATGCCGCTGAAGGTCGAGCTGGCGCTGTTCCCGGCCACGTCCGTGCAGGTGGCCGTCACCGACTGGTTGCTGCCGGGGCTGTTCACCGTCACCGCCAGCGGGTTCGTGCCGCTCGTCGTGGTCGACGAGGCCGTGCTGAAGCTCAGCGTGTTCACGCCCGAGCCGCCGTCGGTGCAGCTGAACGTGACGGTCACGTCCTGGTTGGTCGGTTGCCCGAAGTTGTACGGCTGGGTGCCGCTGCCGTTCGGAATCGTCGCGCTCGTCGCGATCACCGGCGGCGTCTTGTCCAGCCAGATCGCCACCGTGTTACCCGGCTGCGTCTTGTCCTCGACGTTGCCGGCGTTATCGGTGGCGAAGAAGTTCAGGTTCGTCTTGCCATCGACGGTGATGTTCACCGTGGTGCTGCTGACCGGCGTGGTCGACGTCGGGATGGTTTGTCCCGGCCCGCCGCCGGCCGGCGCGGCGCTGATCGTAATCTGCTTGACGCCCGAGCCGCCGGGGTTGTCCGTGGCGTTGAGCGCGACGATCACGTTCTTGTTGGTCCAGGTGCCGAAGCTGTAGCCGGGCGGCGCTGACGCCGTGGCCGTGGTGGCCGGCGGCGTAGTGTCCGTCGGGTAGAAGAAGCCGGGACCGTTGGCATCGGCGGCGCCCTTCAGGATCACGCCCTGGTGGTCGGGGTTCGTAATCGTGATGTCCGCCGGGCCTCCCGGCAGCGACGGCACGACGCCCTTGATCGTGGTGGCGCTCTGGATGATCGGCGGTGAGACGATCGCCGGGCTTACCGGCGGCAGCGGCTGCAGCGCCACGCCGCCGATCGTCACGAAGGCGTTGCCGGTCGAGTTCGCCCCGGCATACGGATCGGCGGTGCCGTCGGCCAGCTTCGCCGGGTTGTCGAAGGCGAAGCCCGTGCCGGTGATCGTGATCACCGTGCCCTTCGCGCCGCTCGTCGGGTTGATGCTCATGATCATCGGCGCCGGCGCTGGCGTGAAGTTGAAGGCGTTGGCGAGCGTGGCGCGGTCGGGGCTCCCGCTCGTGTCGTCCGGGTTGATCACGGTGACGCTCACCAGGCCGTAGACACCGGCCGGCGTGAGCGTGTCGATCTCCGTGCTGCTCGGCACCGAAGTCGAGGCCGCCGGTGCGACGGTGCTGCCGAACACCACGCTGGCGCCCGGCGCGAAGCCGGCGCCGGTCAGCTTCACCGCGGTGTTGCCCAGCGTGCTGCCCGTGGTCACGTCGAGCTTCGTGAGCGAGATCGCGGCCAGCGCCGTGTAGGTAAAGCCACCGCTCAGCGTGCCTGAGCTCTGGCCGTCCGGGTTGACCACGATCACGTCGACCGCACCGGCCGCGTGGGGCGGCGTGGTCACGGTGATCAGCGTGCCGGTGCCGTTGACGCTGGCACTGCTGCCGGCCGTGCCGCCGAAGGTCACATGCGCGCCGGCGACGAAGCCGCTGCCGCTGAGCTGCACCGGTGTGCCGCCCGTGGTCGGACCGCTGGTGGCGCTGCCGCCGGCGAAGCCGGTCAGCGTGGGCGCCGGGCCGGCGGTGTAGGTGAAGGCGCCGCTCAGCGTGTTCGAGTTCTGCCCGTCCGGGTTGGTCACGAAGACGTCGGCCGCGCCGGCCGCATGGGCGGGCGTGTTGACGATGATCTTCGTCGAGCCGGAGACGGTCGCGAAGGCCGCCTGCGTGCCGCCGAAGGTCACCGCGGCGCCGGGCGCGAAGCCCGTGCCGGTGATCGTCACCTGTGTGCCGCCGGTCGAGCTGCCCGTGGCCGGGCTGAGCGGCGAGGCGATCGTCGGCGCCGCCGAGTTGGTGAAGGTGAAGCCGCTCGCGGCCGTGACGCTGCCGCCGTCGGGGTTGGTCACGACGACGTTCACCGCGCCGGCCGTGTGGATCGGCGTCGTGGTCGTGATCGCCGTGCCGGCACCGTTCACGCTCGTGGCCGTGCCGCGGGCGCCGGGGTCGCTCGTCGGGCTGGGGAAGATGAAGGTCACAGTTGCGCCCGACTGGAAGCCGGCGCCCGTGATCGTCACGCTTGTGCCGCCCAGCGTGCCGCCGCTGGTCGGGCTGATCGGCGTCGCGGCCAGCGTCGGCGGCGATCCGGTGAAGGCGAAGTGGTTGGCGTCGCCGGACTTGAGCACGCCGAACTGGCCGTCGGGATTGATCACGACAACGTTCGTGGCGCCCGGCGGGCCGGCCGGCGTGATCGCCAGGATGCTCGTGCCGCCCAGGACATCGACCGCCGTGGCCGAAAGGTCGTTGGGGAAGGGGTTGCTCGGCGAGCCGTTTGAGCCATCGGAGGGGCCGAACAGCACGATCGCGCCGTCCTGGAAGTTCTGGCCGCCGATCGTCACATCCGTGTTCGAGCCGGGCGGCGCCGTGCTCGGCGTGACGCTGGTCACGATCGGCGCCGGCACGAAGGTGAACTGGTCCGCCGTGCTCGTCGCGCTCGTCTCGGAGGCGCCGCCCGGCAGCGTGACCGTGACGGTCACGTCCACCGTGCCGGTAGCCGCGGGCACAGACGGCGAGACGGCGTCGATCTCGGTGTCCGAGACGGGGGTGACGCTCGCGGCCGCGTGCGTGCCGAAGTTCACCGTGGTGGTCGCGCCGGCGGGCGGGTTCAGGCCGCTGCCGCTGATCTGGACGTTGGTGCCGCCCTTCTCCGGGCCGCTCGACGGCACCACGCCGCTGACGGCCGGATGTGCGACGTAGGTCAGGCCGCCGGGCACGTCCGCCGACCGCGTGTCGCCCGTGAGCGTGACGGCGGCGCTGACCGGCACGTTGCCGGTGAGGTTCGCCGCCGGCGCCGTCGCCGCGATCGACGTATTGGTGATCGTGCCCGTGGAGACGGCGCCGCCGTTGATCGAGAGGGCGGTCGTGCCGGTGCTCGGCGCGAAGCCGGAGCCGCTGACCGTCACCGCCGTGCCCACGTCGTTGAAGACCAGCGCCGGGGTGATGCCCGTGGCGCTCGGCAGCGGCGCGTAGGTGTAGCTCGTCGTCCCCGAGGAGGAGCCGTTCGACGCCGTGACCGTGACCGCGCCCGCCGTCGTGCCCGCTGGCACCGTGACGGCGAGGTGGCCGTCGTCCGTGACGCTGAACGCCGCGGCCGTGCTGCCGAAGGTCACGCTGGTAATGTCGCCGTTGTTGTGGAAGCAGCTGCCCGTAATCGTCGCCGCGGGTGTATCCGGTTGAAAGGAGATCGCCGGGCTGATGCCGCTGACGCTCACGCTGCAGGCCGCGGCGGCCTGGCCGCCGGGGCGCGCCAGCGTGAGCGCGGCGAGCGCCAGGGCGCCGAGCAGCAGGAAGCGGGAGCGGCCGTGCCAGGCGCGCCCCCCGCGGGTGCGTTCTCTTTCGTGTCTCACGCGATCCTCGCTTTTGCCGGTTCGGGGGCGGCGGGATGTGTAGTACCCTCCCGCCGCCCGCCGACCATGACCGAAAAGCGGCCGGCACGGCGCCTACTGCACCGCCGTCTGATACGCCATGGCGTAGTCCTCGTACGCGGTCTCGAACTGGCCGCCGGCGGCTGCCGCGTTGCCCTGCGCCAGGAACTGCTGCGCGTTGCCGACACCCTGGCCGGCCGCCTGGAGGTTGGCGATGGTGCCGGCCACGATCGCGCGCGCCGTTTCCAGATAGCCGCCCTTCGCTGCCGGCAGGGCGAAGATCGCCAGCGACGGCTGCGAGGAGACGGCCATGTTGCGCTCGATCTCCATCTGGATGCTCAGCGCCTGGAAGGCGGAGATGTTGCCGAGCAACGTGTCCATGTGCCCGTTGATGTCGTTCGCCAGGCCGTTGGAGGTGTTGTCGGTGTTGTCGTTGGGCTGGCCGACGGTGCTCTGCAGCGTGTCGGTCTGCCCCTGCAGCGTGGTGGCCGTGTTGTGGATCTGCGTCGCCGTGCCCTGCGCGGTGCCGAGCTTGATGATCAGGCTCGCCAGGTCCTGGGTGATCAGGTTCACGTCGGTCTGCACGTTGTTGAGGATCGTCTGAATCTGGCCGGAGAGCGCGGCGAGCGCGTTCACGCTGATCTGCGAGGACGCCGGAATGAAGCTGCCCGGGTTGTTCGGGTCCTGCGGGAAGGTGCTGACCAACTGCTGGTTGAAGGCGAAGGTGATGCAGTCGGTGGCGAAGGTCAGCTCCTTCTGCAGCTCGATCGCGATACCGTTCGCCACGCCGAAGGCCGCGCCGGCAATGATCGTCACCGCGGCGAAGTCGGCGCCGTCCGGCGCGCCGGAGGCGACGGCATTGGCGATGGCAGCCGCGTCGGCCGCAGCCCAGTAGGCGTAGAACAGGGTCTTCGCATTGCCGGGGCTGTTGCAGTCCGGGGCCAGGTACGGCTCGGGGAAGCCGGCAGCCGGCGTCACCGCCAGCGCGTCTTCCACCGCCAGCGCATCGGCCCGCAGCGGCGTGCCGCTCAACGAGCCAAACAGCGCGGTCAGCGAGGCGGGCATCGAGTAGTCGGGGATGGCGCTGGCCAGGGTGTTGCCGCCGCCTCCCGCATTGCCCGGGAGCGCGCTGCTGCGCCGCCCGCCGCCGGGTCGGGCGCCGTTGCCCGGTCCGACGCTGTCGATCAACGCCTTCAGCTTGGCCGGCTGGTCGCGCCAGGCCGGGTTCGTGCCGTAGCGCTTCTCCAACTCGCGCAGCTCGTTCGCATTGAGCGTGTCGACGTGCTGCTGCGCGACTTTAATCGCCGAGCCGGGGTCATGCACCGTGTTCTTGCCCAGGTGGTGGCTCGTGTTCGGGTTCTGTTGCAGGGCGTTGAGGACGTCCTGCATGCCGGCGAAGTAGGTCTTCAGGTCTTTGCGGAAGTTTTCGTCGTCGCCGTTCGTCGGCGGTGAGGCGTTGTTGCCGTTGCCACGCCCGGCCTGCGGCGTGGCGTTCGGACCGGCGCCCTGCGCCGCGGGCGAATCGGCCGCGATCAGCGGCAGCGCGGCACCGATCAGCGCGACGGCCGCGACGATAACCAACCAGCGTCTCATGGCTGTTCTCCTGATCACGCGGGTGACCTGCTCGTCGAAGCGTCGCGTATTACTTCGTGGCATCTTGATAGGCCTTGGCGTAGTCGCTGTACGCGGTCTTGAACTGGCCCGCGGCGAACGCCGCCTCGCCCTGCGCGAGATAGGACTGCGCGTTGAACACGCCCTTGCCCGTGGCGATCTCGTTCTGGATCTCGGTCTTGACGATGTCGTGCACGATCTCCAGGTAGCCGCCCTGGGCCTTCGGCGTCTCGAACAGCCCGATCGGGTTGTTGCCGTGCAGGCTCAGGTTCGCCTCGATCTCCATCTGCACCTGGAGCGTCTGGAAGGCGTTCAGGTTGGTGATCGCCTGCTTCGCCTTGGTCAGGATCGTGTTTTCGGTGTTGTCCAGCGCGTTGACGTAGGTCTGCGTGACCTGCGTGTCGTCCTGGATCTCGTCGACCTGGCTGTTGTCCGTGGTCAGTGTGCTGTTCAGCGTGTCAGCCTGCGCGAGCAAGCCCGGCGCGCAGTTCGGTCCCGCCTGCGGCGCACCGCTGGTCTTGCCCTGGATCTGGCAGTTCTCGATCGTGTCGGTCGTCTTCTGCACGTTGGTGATCTGTTGCTGCGTGCCGGTGGCCTTGTTGATCAGGTCCAGCACGCTCTGTTCCGACGAACCGGCCACGACACTGCTGCTGTTGTTCGGATCGGTGGGGAAGGTGGCGGTCTGAATCCCCTGGAAGTAATTCTGGGCGCAGTCGAGCGCGATCGCGTCGAGCTGCGAGAGCACGAGGAAGGCGACGTTGGCGACGCCCCAGGCCGCGGCCTCGGCGATCTTCACGCCGGTGGGCACGTCCACCCCGATGAAGGCGGCGAACACGCCCGGTGTGGCCAGCATGATCGCCTGGATCGCGCTCTGCACCTGGTTGGCGATGAACGCGTCGTTGAACAGCTCGCTGGCCTTGAAGTTGGGCGCCGTGCCGCCGGTGCTACTCTCGCAGCTGTCGACGAAGGTGCCCTGCGTGTCGTCCAGCGTGGTCGGCGCGGCGTTGGGGTGGAACGGGTTGAAGGCATCGAGCGCGCTCCCGCGGTTGGCCGGCGCGGGCGCACCGTTGTAGCTGCGCACGAAGGCGAGGAACCGCGACCGCTGCACAGAGGGCCCGGAGGCGGGCGCCGGCGCGCGCGTGGCGAGCGTGCGCAGCCCAGGCACGCCCAGCGCCGGCAGCGCGCCGGCGTGGCCGCCGACGCTGACGGCGGCCTTCAGCTCTCCTGGGATCTGCTGCCAGTTTGGGTTCTGTGAAACCGCCGTCTGCAGCGCCGCCAGGTCGGTGGAGGTGAGCTGCGGCACCTGCTGCTGCGCGGCGGTGAGCTGGCCGCTCGGGTCGCTGCCCGTGGCCACCAGCGCCTGCGCCGTGGCGGGGTTCGCTTTCATGGTATTGATGACATCTTGCAGGCCGCTGAGGAAGCCGCCTAGCTGCTGCCGCAGCGCTTCCTGATCGGGTGTGGTGGGAGGTGGAGGAGTCGCCGTGGGCTGGGTTTGCGCCCGTGCAGGGGAGTCGGCGGCGATCAGCGGCAGCGCCATGAAGACGAGCGCGAGCGCCGCACAGACGAGGAACAGGCGTCTCATGGAGGTTCTCCCTGTGCGTGTATGCCGTGTGCATGTCTGGTGCGGATCCAGCTGGCGCCGAACACGCTGGCTCCCGCGCCGTCGCGGCACGGGCAAGGACAGCGCCCACGCTGCCTGAACAGCGTCGCAGGAGATGGCCAGGCAGGGCGCGCATGAACGGGCGCCGGATAGCGCAGGCACCTGCGGGGACCAGCCGCGGATTGTGAGGGGCGTGAGGCCGGCATCGCCTCCGATCTCTTCGCCGTCAGAGGCGAAGAGGTACGGCGGCGCCGTGCCTATTGCTCTCTGCCGGTCGGCTACGCGGGGACAGGGCGCCGTGCAGAAGCACGGCGCGAAGCCTCTTTCCGGCTAGGCTGAGCAGACGCGGAGCGACGCTGGCGAGCGGCGCTCGCGGCTGCGGCGCCGAACGCGCGCGCTCGGCATGTTTATAACGCTGAACCGAATTCGATGTTACGGCATCGTGTAAAGGATCTTGCACGGAGTTTCGGTCAATTCTGTAGCTATCGGAGCGAGTTGTAACCTGACTGCCACCGTTTCCCTGGCGTCTATGGCCGCGTGCGATACTGCAAGCTGCCCCGGCCCGCAAGCCGGCGGCACGAGGAGCGAAGCCGTGGAGGTCTTTCCCCCGGAGGAGCTGGACGCCGCGCAGCGGCAGGGCGGCCGTCTCTATCACGAGTTTCTGCGCGTGCCGGCGCTGAGCGCCGGCCTCTACGTGCTGCCCGCCGGCGCCGAGGATCCCCAGCAGCCGCACGCCGAGGACGAGATCTATCACGTGCTGCGCGGCCGCGCCCGCGTGCGTGTGGCCGGCGAAGAGTGCCCGATCGGCCCCGGCGACACAATCTACGTGGCCGCGCGGGTGGAGCACCGCTTCCTGGCGATCAGCGAGGAACTGGCGTTGCTCGTCGTCTTCGCGCCCGCGCACGCCGGCGGGTAGGGAATAGGGAATCGGGGAATGCGCTGCTTCGGCGTCCCCTTCAGTCGCCGCGACGCCGTCTCTCCGTCCTGCTCCAGCGTCCAGACGCCGCGGCCGACGAAATCACCGCTCGCGTCGAGGGCGATACGGCGCGGCGGGTCGAGCTCCGTTACCTGGAATCGCCAGCGCAGCGTGTAGGGCAGCCAGCCCCTGGTGTGGAGGTCGACCACGCGGCCAAGGCCCCGCGCATCGCCCGGCGCCAGCTCGTGCACGGCCAGGTAGACCGCGGGCCACCAGCGCGGCAGGTCCAGCGGGTCGCCCAGGATCGCGGCGACCTCCTCGATCGCGCCCGTCAGGCGCCAGCGCGTGATGAAGCGATACTCATTGGCGGGCACCGGCCGTGCCTCCTCGCGGCGAAGCTGTGTGCAGCTCAGCATACGGCGGGCGCGGCGCCGGCGGCTGAGCGGCGAACCGATGCCGCTGCGCCGTTTTGCCCGCTGCCCGCGTTCATAACACGGGCAACAAGACCACCAGCAGCACCAGCAAGGCTGCGAGCGCGAGCACGGCGATCAGCGCCAGCGCCGCGGCACGGCCATGCAGGCTGTACCAGCCATCGGCCGGCTCCGGCGGCCGGTGCCGCCGAGTGCGCGAGGAGAAGCGCGGCATATCCGCACCGAGTGCAGCGTGTCTGCCCGGCTACCCACCACTGCAGCGCCGGGAACGTACCATCGGCCGATGACAGAATGGTGACAGCCACGGAGATTGTGCCGGCTGGCTGAACCGTGCTCAGCCGCCGCCTGCTGGCCGAGTACGGCGCGGCCGCCGGTCTGCTGCCGCATGCGCTGCCGTTGGCAACCCCGCCCGCGGGCGCCTGGGCCGGCATCGAATCGCGCATTCGCGCCGCCGCCGCCGCCGCTCCGCTCATGGCGCCCGCGGGTGCGCCGCGCGGGCGGCTGGCCGCGCTCTGGACCTGGCTGCAGGGCGGCGGCCTGCGCCCGGCGCTGATCGGCGCGGCGCTGCTCGCGGTCGTCTCGCTGGTAGCCATCGTGTTCGTCGTGCGGGGCGCGGGCCTGCCCGGAGGCAGCGCCGGCAACCGTGCCGTGGTGCGCCAAACGCAGGGCACCGCCGCTGCTGCAACGCTGGCGGCGTTCGCCGGTTCGCCGTCCGCGTCCTCAGTGCCGGTTGCCGCCGCCAGCGGCACACCCAGCGGCAGGGCAGCGGCCGCATCCGCCGTCGCCACGACACCGCCTACGGCAGCCGCCACCCGCGCCCCTGCCGTGCCGGCGGCCAGCGTCAGCGCGGCCACGTCTGCTCCTGCAGTCGCCGCTGCGCCGCGCCCGGTCGCGGCCGCACCCATATCTGCGGCGACGGCGCTGGCGCGCTCACCCGCTCAGCTCCCCGTGAACGGCGACGATCTCTCGCTGGTCGAACTCGGCCTTGCCGTGGGTGGCGTCTTGCTCCTGCTCGGCGGCCTCACACTGCACCTCGCGCGGGGCCGGCCGCGCGGCTGATGGCCCCGGCCCCGTCCCTCGCGCCTGCGAGCGCGACGGCCGCCCGCCACGCGCCCCTGCACGAATGCGCTAACCCAGCGCCATTCCGGAACTTCCTCCTCCGGATCGTCCCTCTCCTTCTCTCCAGTATTGGGAGAAGGACCAGTGGAAGATCACGGGGGTGAGGTTGAGGGCCGCACTTACCGCAGCCACTCCGCCACGCGTTCGCCGATCATGATCGTGGTCAGGTTGGTGTTGGCCCGCGGCAGATCGGGCATGATCGAGGCGTCTACCACGCGCAGCCCTTCCAGCCCGTGCACGCGGCCTTGCTGATCGACCACCGCCAGCGGGTCTTCCGCGGCGCCCATCTTGCAGGTGCCGACGGGGTGGACCAGGTGGCTGACGTTCTCCCGCAGGTAGGCGCGCAGCCGCTCGTCGTCCGCAACGGTGGCGGCGTCGGGACGCAGGATCCGCTCGGTCAGCGCCGCGATCGGGTCAGACGTGAGCAGCGCCCAGGCGCGGCGCACGCCGTCCAGCATGCGCGCCATGTCCTCCTCGTCGTCGAGCAGGTTCAGCTCAATCAGCGGCTGCGTCCGCGGATCGGCGCTCGCCAGCCGCAGATGCCCCAGCGATCGCGGCCGCTGCAAGGTCGGGCAGAGGGCGAACAGCGCGTCGATGCCGGCCACGGCGAAGCGCAACTGCGGCGAGCGCTCGGCGTGGTAGCTCCAGATGTACATCTGCATGTCGTTCGCCCGGTCGCTGCCGGCGGCGGTGTAGCGCAGGCCGATCTGCTGCAGCGGGTCGGCCGCGGCCGAGACGCCGGCGCGCGGCGTCGCCAGCAGCGTGACGGAAGGGTGGTCTTTCAGGTTTTCGCCCACACCGGGCAGATCGCGCACGAGGGGAATGCCGAACGCTTCAAGCTGCCGCCGCGGCCCCACGCCGGAGCGCAGCAGGATCGGCGGGCTGTGCAGCGCCCCCGCCGCCAGCACGATCTCGCGCCCGTAGACCGTCTGCACGCTGCCGCCGTGCTCGACCTCCACGCCCACGGCGCGCTGCCCCTCGAACAGCACGCGGTTGACGTGGCAGTGCGCCCGGATCGTCAGGTTCAGCCGCGGCCGCGCCGGTTGCAGATAGCCGATCGCGGTAGAGACGCGCAGCGTGCCCGTGCGGTTCATCGCCCAGGAGCCGACGCCCGTGGCGTCCGGCACGTTGTGGTCGGTCGATTCCGGGTAGCCCGCCGCGCGGCAGGCGTCGAAGAAGGCGCGTTGCAGCGGCGTCAGCTCGTCGTGGCGCCAGCGCACGATCGGGATCGGCCCGCCCTGGCCGTGGTAATCGCCGCCGTGGTCGCGGTCGTCCTCCAGCCGGCGGAAATAGGGCAGGCAGCGCTCCCACGCCCACTCGTCGTTGCCGGCGGCGGCCCAGCCATCGTAGTCCTCGGGCGTGCCGCGGATGGCGACGACACCGTTGACGGCGGAGGAGCCGCCCACGACTTTGCCGCGCGGGTAGGGCACGGCGCGGCCCGGCACGGCGTTGCCCTGCCAGTGCCAGTCGTGCGCCTCGGTGGAGGCGGTGAGGCCGTCCGTCAGGTCTTGCGGCAGTTGCTCCAGGTCGGGGTAGTCCGGCCCGGCTTCCAGCAACAGCACGGCGCAGTCCGGGTTCTCCGAGAGGCGGGCCGCCAGCACGGCCCCCGCGGAGCCGGCGCCGATGATGACCTGGTCGTACTGCATGGTGCCTCCCAGCGCCGGCGCGATCGCGCCACGGCCGAAGACAGAGTGGCGGGCCTGCCGGCGTAGCGCAAGCCCGCCTATCCCTCCCTCCTGCAGGCGCTCGGATGTCCCTTCCCGACGCGGGAAGGGCGCGGTTCGAGAAGGTCCGGTAGCCCTCTGATAACCCTTTCCTCGTGGGAAAGGGACAGGTTTCGCTTGCGGAACCAGGGATAGGCGGCCGCAAACATTCCCACTGAGATACTTGACAGTTCGACAACAATCAGCGATACAGATTTGCAGCAAACGTTTCGGTGCCGGGCACCGAGAAGGAGCGCCCCGCATGAAGAGACGGATCCTGCTGCTCGCGGTGAGCGCCGCTACTGGCCTCGCGCTGCTCGGCTTCTACCCCGCCGCGCCCGCCCGCGCCGCCACGCTGCCTGCCGGCTGGAACCTGGTGGCCGGCGCCGACGGCGCGACGCTGAACGGCGCCAGCGGGCTGATCTATTCGCTGCAGCCGGGCGACACGACCTACCAGAGCTTCCCCGCCGGCAGTCCGCTCAAGGCCGGCTGGGGCTACTGGGCCTTCTTTGCCGGCGGCGGCAGCGTCAGCTCGCCCAGCAGCCGCAATGGGTACAGCGTGACGCTGACACCCGGCGCCTGGGCGATGGTCGGTAACCCCACCTCGGATTGCATCGTCTCGGTCAGCGGCGCCGACAGCGTGCTGGCCTACACACCCAGCGGCGGCTACGTCGAGGCGACCTCGCTCGGCGTGGGCCAGGGCGCCTGGGTGATGGGCGCAGGCAACGTCACGCTCACGCCCGGCGCCTGCGTCACAGCCACGCCGGCCGCGACGCCCGCCGCCGCGGCCGCACCCACGCCCGCGCCGGCCTCTGCTTCAAGCGGCCCCGACCTGACCACGATCACCGGCCTGCAGAGCGTGGCGCTGCAGCAGAGCGATCTGCCCGGCTACACCAGCGGCAACAGTCAGCTCAATCTGCGTCTCTCGCTGCGCGGTGGCTCCGTCGGCTACGTGGGGTACTGGATCGATCAAAATGACCGCAGCCCGCGGCTGCTGGTTGTCGACGTGCTGCAAACCTATCCGACGCCCGCGCTGGCGCACCAGGGCTTTATGGCCGCCGCCGCCGACGCGCTCAACCCGGACTACAGCGGCACCACGCTCACCGCCGGCAACGTCGTCAATGAGGGCGCCAGGGGGTTGGGCGACGAAGACGCTGCCTCCTACTACCTGCTCACCAACTCGCACGGCGTGCAGTTCGACAGCTACACTGAGATCCTCCGTCGCGGCCTCACCGTGGCGCAGGTCTCGACGCTCGACTTCACGCCGACCGGCTCGCTGCTCAACCCGATCGCCTACGCCGGCATCATCTACAACCGCATGCAGGGCCGCTGAACCGGCGCCGACGCCCGCCGACGAGGATCCGGCCCCGGCGCCCACGCGAGCGCCGGGGCCGTTCGTGCGTGAGCGTATCGTTGCCGGCGCCCGCGTGCTCGCGGTCGCCGGCATGTGCGCCTTCACACGCGGGTCCAATCGCGTTTTCATGCGCCGCCGCTAGCCTTGGCTCAGCGGCCGGGGGCGAGGCGCCGCGAAGGCCGCGCAACCGGGAGGAACAGGCCATGACACTGCCGCAACCGTTCGGCTCGGAGCACTCGCAGAGCGGGCGGCGCACCAACCGGCGCACGCTGCTGCGCGGTGGGCTGGCGCTCACGCCCCTGCTGGTGCTGGCGCCGCTCGCGCGCAGGCTGCTGCAGCCCGCGAGCGGCCGTGCCGCGCCCGCGAGCGTGGCAGGCACGCAGCAGGCGGCGCCGGCCTGCGTGGTGACGCCGCAGGAGACGGAAGGGCCGTACTTCGTGGACGAGCAGCTCAACCGCTCCGACATCCGCTCCGACCCGGCCACGGGCCAGGTCAAGGACGGCGTGCCGCTCTACCTGCAGCTCGTCGTCTCGCAGGTCGATGCCAACGGCTGCGGTCCGCTTGCCGGCGCCGTCGTGGACATCTGGCAGTGCGACGCGCTCGGCGTCTACTCGGACGTGAGCGACCCCGGCTTCAGCACCGTGGGCCAGAAGTTTTTGCGCGGCGCGCAGACGACGGACGCGAACGGCGCCGTGCAGTTCGTCAGCATCTATCCCGGCTGGTACCGCGGCCGTGCCGTACACACGCATTTCAAAGTGCGCACCCACCCAGACGCGGCCACGGGCTACGAGTTCACCTCGCAGCTCTACTACGACGACGCGCTCACGGATACGGTCCACGCGCAGCCGCCCTACGCGGCGAAGGGCACGCGCGACACCCGCAACAGCGACGACGGCATCTACCGCGGCGGCGGCGATCAGCTCGTGCTCGACCTGCAACCGATGGAGGACGGCGCGGGCTACCGCGCGACCTTCCAGGTCGGCGTCGACCTGAGCGCCCCGTCTTCTTCTGGTGCGGGCAGTGCGGGCGGCGGGCCGCCGCGGCCCCGCTTCTAGGGCGTGTCTGGTGAATCACTTGGGGAGCCACAGCAGTAATGCGGCAATCACCACCATGGCGCGGTAGTTCCAGCCTCGCTTGTCGTAGCGGGTGGCCAGGGCGCG